>Ga0207684_10000056_pt1 | contig 215717 bp, 207 predicted proteins | sample KBSK5501metaG_FD_184342 | JGI IMG/M metagenome (GOLD analysis project Ga0207684, IMG submission 184342) | Corn, switchgrass and miscanthus rhizosphere microbial communities from Kellogg Biological Station, Michigan, USA - KBS K5-50-1 metaG... | ecosystem: Host-associated > Plants > Roots >... | reverse complement strand
GCCTTCTCTTCGGCGGTCATCTCCACGGGGAACTTCCAGCGAATGGGCGTAGGCATATCGCCAACAGATCATGAGTCGATCCGCTTGGCGATCTTGTGGTAGTGCCGTTACCTGATCAGCTCTCTAGCGGCGCTTCAATCTCTCAAGCCGTCGTGCCAAATCGTCCTTGGCCAAATAGTCTTTGAGCGCGTCCCTCTGGAGCCCCATTCTGCCAAGCACGCTCGAGACCACGTCGTCGAGAGATTGGCCCCGCCTCTTCTTCAGCTCCAGAGCGACTTTCAACAGCGCGACCCCCAGCAGCGGGTTGTCGCGCCTTTTGGGCGACTGCACGGCTGCTCCGGCCGAAGCGGACCGCTCCTTAGCGCGCCGCTTGCGCGGTCGTCCCTGGTTATCGCGCATGGCGTGACATTACGTGACGACGCATGTCGCGTCAACTATGCCACCGGAATCACTCACGTTTTGTGACCTCCGGATTGCCCTGGGGAATGAAATCGTGGTTGTATCCGCCGCTCGTCGCGCACGGGAGAGTGTAGACCGAATGGAAAACCGATACCTCGCGGTGGAAGGTGCCATCGGTGTTGGGAAGACCAGTCTGGCCAACCTGCTCGCGAAACGGTTCAACGGTCGTCAGGTTCTCGAGGTCGTCGAAGCCAACCCATTTCTCTCCAGCTTCTACACGGATCGTCAGAAGTACGCCTTTCAAACCCAGCTGTTCTTCCTGCTCTCGCGCTTTCGCCAGCAGCAGGAGCTCTTTCAACAGGATCTTTTCAGCGCGGTCACGATCACCGACTACCTGTTCGCGAAGGACCGCATCTTCGCGTGCCTCAACCTCGATCCCAATGAGCTGTCACTGTACGACCGCGTCTTCGAGGCCTTGGGAACGCGGATCAGCAAGCCGGACCTGGTGATCTACTTGCAGGCTCGGTTGGATGTGCTGCTGGCGAGAATCAAGAAACGCGGTCGCGATTTCGAGCGGAAATTCGACGCCAACTACCTCGAGGAGTTAGTCAAGGCGTACAACGAGTTCTTTTTTCATTACTCGGAGACCCCGCTCTTGGTGATCAATACCTCGGACATCGACTTCGTCGAGAACGAGGAAGACCTGGAGAACCTGGTTGGCGTGATCCGGAAGATGCGCAAGGGCACGCATCACTACATTCCCATTGGCAGCCGGAAGAAGTGAGCAGTAAGTTTTGGGCCGCCTCGGCGATCCGCTTGCGGACGGTGAAGGTGGCTTCGCTCACAACCAACGACGCACATAGGAGGTGAACCGTGAAGGACAAGGTCACCATCCACACGCTGAAAAGGCTGAAGCAGATCGGCCAAAAGATCTGCATGGTCACCGCCTACGACGCCGCGTTCGCGCGGATCTTTGATGAAGCCGGCGCGGACTCAATTCTGGTTGGCGACTCTCTGGGGATGGTGATTCAGGGTCGCGACTCAACCCTCTCCGTCACCGTGGACCAGATGATCTACCACTGCAGCGCGGTGACGCGAGGTGCCACGAGAGCTCATGTGGTGGGCGATCTCCCGTTCATGAGCTATCAAACGTCAACCGCTGACGCGGTGAGGAACGCCGGTCGCCTCGTCTCAGAGGGCGGCGTGGCCGCGGTGAAGCTCGAGGGCGGAGCCGAGTTCGCGGAGACGATCGCCCAGATAACGCGGGCGAGCATTCCGGTGATGGGTCACCTGGGCCTCACGCCGCAGTCCGTTCACAGAATGGGCGGGTTCGTGGTCCAGGGACGTGATGAGCAGACGGCGCGACGAATCCTGGACGACGCGATCGCGCTCGAGCAGGCAGGTTGCTACGCGCTGGTGCTGGAGGGAATACCGCTGGAACTGGCGAGGATGATCACCGAGAAGCTCTCCATCCCTACCATTGGGATCGGTGCCGGCCTGCACTGCGATGGCCAGGTGCTCGTCTGCTACGACCTGCTTGGGATGAACCCCGACTTTCGCCCCAAGTTCGTCAAGCAGTATGCAAACCTCTACCAGGGAATCCGCGAGGCTGCGCAAGGCTTCTTTGCCGAAGTGCGCAGCGAGGTCTTCCCCGCCGAGGAGCACTCCTTCAAATCGAAGACCATTCGACTGGTGGCATCCAATCCCGAGCGCAAACCTGCCGTGGAGCCTGACGAGCGAACGGGCCCCGTGTACGGGGTGCCGGTCTAGCGGACCTCTTCCGCGCCGGGCAAAGCGATGGCGCTCCAACTACTGCGCACCACCGACGAGGCCGCCCAGTTTGTGGACCGCCTCCGACGGGAAAACAAGCGGCTGGCGCTCGTGCCCACGATGGGCTCTCTCCATCAAGGTCACCTCGCCCTGGTGCGCGAGGGAAGGCGGCGCGCCGACGTCACCGCCGTGTCCATCTTCGTCAACCCGACGCAGTTCGGTCCGCGCGAGGACTTCTCCGGCTACCCGAGGAATCTGCAAGCCGATCTCGCGCAGTGTGAGGCCGCGGAGGCGCACGCGGTCTTCGCGCCGGAGCTGACGGAGATCTATCCAGCCGGGTATCAGACCTTCGTCGAAGTGACGGAGCTGAGCAAGGGCCTCTGTGGCGGACGGCGTCCCGGACATTTTCGAGGAGTGGCGACGGTGGTTGCCAAGCTGCTGGCCTTGTTCAGGCCACAGGTGGCGATCTTCGGCGAAAAGGACTTTCAGCAGCTGCAGGTCATCCGGCAGCTCAATCGCGATCTAAATTTGGGAGCACGAATCGTGGGGGTGCCCACCGTTCGAGAGCCAGATGGACTCGCCATGAGCTCCCGGAACGCATACCTGAGCCCTGAGGAGCGGCGCCGCGCGCGCTCGCTCTTCACCGGGCTGCGCCAGGCACAGGAACTGGCGCGCGACGGCCGGACCGAGGCCAGCGAGCTGGTGGCAGTGGTTCGAAGCGCGCTGGCCCAGGCGGAGGTTCGAGAGGATTACGTGGAAGTCGTGGACGCGGAGACTTTAGAGCGCCTAGAGACCGTTCGCGGCACGAGGCCCGCCCGCATCCTGGTGGCCGCGTTCGTCGGCAACACCCGACTGATCGACAATGCACCATTGAATCCGGAGGGTCGAGCACGCGAAGATGGCCACGCCCAGGCAGAAGAGTGATCCCGGCTCGGAGGGGATCAAGATCGTCGCGCAGCACAGGCGGGCCCGCTACAACTACACCGTTGAGGAGACGCTCGAAGCGGGTGTCGAGCTCCTCGGACCCGAAGTCAAGAGCTTGCGTCAGGGGAGCGCGAACCTAACCGATTCGTACGCGCTGCCCAAGGGCGGGGAGCTGTTCCTCCTCAATGCGCACATTGGTGCCTACAACCCAGCGAGCTACTTCTCGCACGAACCCACCCGGAGCCGGCGGCTGCTGCTGCACCGCGCCGAAATCGCTCGGTGGTCTGCAAAGGTACACGAGCGGGGTTATTCAATCATCCCGCTTATGCTCTACTTCAGGAAGGGCAGGGCGAAGGTGCAGCTGGGGTTATGCCGGGGTAAGAAGCACGAGGATCGCCGAGCAGAAATCAAGGAACGCGAAACGCAGCGCGAGATAGATCGAGCATTGCGGCGGCGCTGAGCAGCGAGGTCGATTTGGACAGAAAAGGTCCGGAGAAAAAGGAACGGTTGCTCTCCGCCCTGGAGAGGGGGATGGTGATGATCCACCTCGACGCTCGGCGCCCAGGGGTGCTCGTTCCGACGGAGCTCAAAGAGGAGCCGCACCTGCGCCTCAACTTGTCGTACCGATTCGATCCGCCGGACTTGACCGTGGGCGATTGGGGGATCCGAGCCAGCCTGAGCTTCGGGGGCAATCGCTTCCGGGTAGCGGTGCCTTGGTCAGCGCTCTTCGCCATCACCAGCTACGCTTCGAAGGAATTCTGGATGTACCCAGACGACATGCCGCGCGAGCTGATCCAGCAGGCCGCCCCCCCGGCAGAGAGGGCGGCGCGCTTGGAAAAGAGCGTATTGCAGCTGCGGGAAGTAAGGAACGAAGGCGCCGAGGAGACCGACAACGATCCGCGCGACAAGCCGACCCGGCCCGGGCCACACCCGCATCTTCGCGTGGTGAAATAGCACCCAGGTTCGGCTACTTCACTCCCTCCGCGAGGGCAACCACCGCTGTGGAGAGCCGCTGCACGAACCCCGCGACGAGGACCGGTTCCCTCGAGCTCTCGCTGGCGAGCACGCCTTCCTCATACTCCAGATCGAGGCCGAAAGGCTGCTGCCGATAGGTCATCCCGCGCGTGTCCACCGCAAAATCGGGCTGAGTCGGGTAGCGGAGCAGTTTCGGGCGCAGGTCGGCCGCCTCGGCATCGAAGCGAATCATCATCCCGTGGACGCGCTGGGTCTCGTTGACGGGGGAGATATTGATCAACAGCAGCGGCCAGATGATCACCCCGAACGCGCAGGCCAGGGTTTTCAACGAGCGGTTGGAGCCCACGATCTCCGGCTCGCCCACGATCACCCGAATCAATGTCACTGGGCCGGTTGCGGTCATCAGATCGCTCGTCGACGCGACTCGCCAACGCGGCCGGAGCCGCTGCACGGCGCCGATCACGCCGCGCTGCTCCTGAGCCAGCATCGGAACGCGCGCATAGAGGGGTTTCTCCGCGATGTCCCGGTAGATCATGATGTCGCGCGGGCCGGCATAGCCGGGCCCATACCCAGGTCCATAGCCCGGACCGTATCCGGGTCCATAGCCCGGCCCGTACACGGTCGCGTGATCGGTGCGACTGGACAGTTTCCATTCGGAGGCTTCGAAAAAGGGCTCGACGATCACCAATCGTTGCCCGCCTGAATCGGGAATGTTGATTGGCGGTGCGGGTACGAGTCGTGCCGTGCTGCACGCGCCGAGGACGGAGGCCACGGAGAGCATCGGGACGATTCGCACCGGTCTCCTCTACAGGAATCGTTCTCAGGAGGCGAGCTTGACTGCTTGTCGACTCCCCTCCAGGCGAACCCCCTTCTTCTCCACCACCCGGCGCAGCGCGTCCAGGACCTTCGGATCGACCTGCCCGCCGCGCAGCCCTTCCATGATCTCCATCGCCTTGTCGAGCGGAAGCGCCTTTTGGTAGGGGCGCGTCGAGGTGCAGGCATCGAACGTGTCGGCGCAGTTCACGATCCGCGCGATCAGCGGGATGGCCTCTCCCTTGAGGCGATCCGGGTAGCCGGTCCCGTCCCAGCGCTCGTGATGATTTCGCACTGCGGCTCGCACCGGGGTCAGAAAGCTGACCGGTTGGATGATGCCATCGCCGATCGTTGGGTGCTCGCGCATCAGCTGCATCTCCTCGGGCGTCAAGGGGGCCTGCTTGCGCAGAATCGGCTCGGCGATGCCGATTTTTCCGATGTCGTGGAGAATGCCTCCGTAGTGAAGCTGCTTGAGTTGAGGCTCGCTCATCCCCAGCTCCCGCCCGATCTCCACCGCGACATCGCCCACCCGCTGGCTGTGGCCGCGGGTGTATGGATCCTTGGAGTCGATGGAATTGGCCAGAGCCACCATCGTTTCCAGATAGCCGTTCTCCAAGCTGCCATAGAGTCCGCGCGTCTCCGAGTCGTAGGCCTGCAGCGCGCTGCTCATGTAGTTGAACGTGTTGGCCAGCTCGCCCAGCTCGTTTTTCGCGCTCACGTTGACCCGTGCTCCGAACTTGCCGTTGGCGATGTCCATGGCAGCGACGATGAAGCCCTTCAAGGGCCGGGTCAGGTTCCTGGAAAAAAGGGCCGCCAGCGCGAGCGCCACGGCGAAAGCGGCGGCCACCGCCATCGCGACTCGGTGTTGCATTGCCGCCACCTGTTTGTAGGCCAGCTGAATCGGCTGCTCGGAAACGATCGCCCATCCGACTTCGGGCATCAGCGAGTACGCCCCGACCACGCGTCCGGAGCCCTGACCAAAGTTGCCGACGTGAAACGCCTCGGAGTCCGGCGCCTGCGCGAAGGTGCGGGTCACGTGCGCCACGGCCGGCCGCTGTGACAAGTCATCCCCGGTGCGCGAAGCGCCCAGGCCGGAGCTTCCCGCCACCAGCTTGCCGCGACGGTCCGCCACATAGGCAAAGCCGGTGGAGCCAAACTTCTCCTGCGCGAGCACTTCCTGCAGTCGCGAGAGCGCGATCTCCGCGGCAACGTAGGCCACCGTCGGATCGCCGACAGGGAACGCGACGGTGAGGGCCGGCCGATTGAGCGACGGGTTCAGGTACACATCGGAGTAACGAATGCCGGTCAATCCCAACAGCAATCGCCCGGCGCGCTCTTCGTGCGCCGCGACCTCGGTGGGCGGCATGTCCTTCGTGGCGAACGCCTGCAGCCCCGGCAGCCGCGTCCGCTCCAATCCGAAATAGGTGATCGCCGTGATCTCTCGATGCTGGTTCAGCACCGCAGCGATGTGCGTGCGCTGCTCGACGGCGGGCAGGGCCAAGAACCTCGGGACGCGGGCCAGGCTGAGCACCGCCCTGAGCGGCTCCTCCAAGCTGGCCTCCGCTCTCATCCGAAGCTGCTTCACCCGCTCCTGCGCCAACTCCTGAGCGTCGCCGACCAGGAGCTCCCGCGTGTCGGAGACGGAGAGCCAGCCGACCATCACCGTGGGGATGATGCTCACCACCAGCATCAGCAGCAGAATGGTCTTAAAAAGTCGCACCGATCACTTCCAGTTCGTGCCCTTGACCTCAAGCTTGAGCACATCCGGGGCAAGCTCGAACGTTCGCTGCGGCGAGCGATCCGATTGCTCTCCGCCGGCTCCCAGGGCGCGCACGGACCAGGTGTACCGTCCCGCTTGGAGCGACGAGATCCGCGCTTCGCTCTTCTCAACGTTCAGCACCGTGCTCTTCTCGGCGCTGCGGTCCGCTGACGAAACCTCCACTTGATAGTGGGCAGCACCGGGCACCGACTGCCAACTGAGAATCACCGGCCCCAGGCCTTTTTCGGTGGCCTTGAGCCTCAATCGGACGAGATCGGCCGGCGCGCTGAGAACCGGTGGAGACAGCAAGCCCTGTGGAGAAGCGAGCGGTTGTCCCTTGGACACGCCGAGCGTCTGGCCGGGATAGACGGGCCGCGTGAGCCCCTCGCGCTCGACGCGCACCGGTTGGCCTGACCGCGAGCTCACCTGTGTGTGACCATCGGGCTTCACCTCCACCGCAAAGCGGGTGTTCTCGGGCGCCCCTGCGGCAACCAGGCGCCAAGCGCTGTCTGCGGCGGCGGCCGCCTCGTCGTACTGCGCGGCCTGGACCAACTCTTCGGCCTTGACCAAGCTCGCCGAAGCCTCCTCACGCTGCTGCGTGGTCGAACCGGCCTGCTTGACGGCGTTGCGCGCCGCCGCGATTGCGCTCAGCGCCCGCGCTCGCGCAGGTCCGGGAAGATGCAAGGTCGTGCCCGGAGGAACCTTGTCCGTGGTCAGCCCGTTCAGCGCCTTCAACTCCGAGGCGGCGCGCTCGTCTCCCAAGGCGCGCTTGGCCACCTGGGCCAGACTCTCCCCCTGCTGGACCACCACTTCCGTCGGCGCTGCCGCAAGAGCAGCCGCGATTGCAAGGGCTCGGATCACTGAAACACGATCTCCCTGCCAGCTCTGATGGTGGCAGCCGGCGTGTTCACCGAGAAGGATTGCTTGCCGGGATCGTCCAGCTCCGCGTCGAGCCGGCCGCGTAGCAGCGTCAGATCGGTGCGGTCCTGTCCAGGCGTCGGTCGCGTCTCGGCGATCCCGATCAGCGCATCCTCGCCGACAGCGACGACCGAGCCGTTCACGAACTCGATCAGCGCCGACGCTCCACGAAGGGTGCGGACCTTGTCGTTGGCCAGCAGCTCCATCTTGTCAGTCGCGCGAATCCAATCGTCCCCCGCAGCGCGCTTCACCCTCACATCTCCCGCGACCTGGCGCAGCGTTGCCTTGGCGTTCCGCTGGCCATCCGCCTTTGGCACACCCCGCACGTTGGAATCATCGTTGCTGCAGCTCCACGGAATCGCCGCCAACGCCACGACGGCGCATGTTGATCTCCAATGCACCTGGATCCGATCTCTCGATAAGCTGGGACTCGCCGGCATCAGTTTAGCGGGGCAGCGAGACGCGCACGATGTCCGCATTCGATCCCGGCCCCGCGCGTGCTCTCCGCCCGCACATGCGCGCACGCCGGTGGCAAGCGCGGCCCTGTCGCAGCGGCAGCGGACGACTACCTAGAGCCTGCGGTGATCCAGCGCGGGCAGCTTCCTGCGGATGTCCTTCAGCAAGTCGACATCCATTGACGCCAGCGCCAGACCTTCTCCGTCCGACGCGCGCGAGATGACCAACCCCCACGGGTCGACCACCATCGCGTTTCCGTACGTGACGCGCCGTTCGGAATGTCGGCCGAACTGCGCTGGAGCGAGGACGTAGGCCTGGTTCTCGATCGCCCGGGCGCGCAGCAGCACTTCCCAGTGATCTTTGCCGGTCATCAGCGTAAATGCGGAAGGGACGCTCAGAAGCGTCGCTCCCTGCGACGAGAGGCGGCGGTACAACTCCGGAAAGCGAAGGTCGTAGCAGACCGACAAACCGATGCGCGCGAGCGGGCTGTCGACTGCGACGACCTCGGTCCCCGGCGCAACCGCCGCGGACTCGCGGTAGGTCGCGCCGTCGCCCACGTCTACGTCGAACAGGTGGATCTTGCGGTACACGCCGAGGCGCGAGCCGTCCGGGCCGAACAGCACGCTGGTGTTGTACAGGCGGCCGCCAGGCGCGCCGGCCTCCAGAATGGAGCCGGCCAGCAACGTAATCGAAAGCTCCCGCGCCACGGACGCCATGCGGGAGAGCGTGGGACCCTCCAACGCCTCGGCTGCGCCAGGGCGCTCCGACTCAGGGCCCATCCAGCTGAAATTTTCGGGAACCCCCGCCAATTCGGCGCCCAGCTCGGCTGCCCGCCGGACGAGTCGTATCGCCGCGTCCACGTTGCGAGACTTGTCTGCGCCTGAATTCATCTGCGCCGCAGCGATCAGTGCCATGGTCGCCTTATAGCGGATTCAAGGTGCGCCAGCAGTCCGGTCGCCACGCCAAAGTGCGAAGAAATACAACTGGGTCCGCGGCTGTTTGGATGAGACTGGCGGATGTTCGCCGGCTTTACATTTCGGGCGGCCGTATGGTACGAGCGCTCGCAGACATTTTTCGGTTGTTCACGAAAAGTGGGCCTTCAGTGCCCGCTTTTTGTGTTTTGGGGCATTGAGATGCCGGAGCAGAGCCGCAAGCAAATCATCGAGGCGCGCGCCAGACAATTGGCGGAACCGCTGGTCGCGGCGCAGGGGCTTGAGCTCCTCGAGGTGGAGTACTTGCGCGAGCACGATGGCTGGGTGCTGCGGCTGATCATCGACAAGCCTGGCGGCGTGGCTCTGGACCACTGCGCTGCCGTGTCGCGCTCCGTGGAGCGGGTGATCGACGAGGAGGATCTGGTCGAGAACGAGTATCACCTGGAGGTATCGAGCCCCGGCCTCGACCGGCCGCTTAAGAAGCCGGACCACTTCCGCCGCGTGGAGGGAAAAAAGGTCAAAGTAAAGACTTTCGGTCCGCTCGGCCAGCCGCCGCGCCGCAACTTCAGCGGCCTGCTCAAGGGTGTCGCAGAGGATGCGGTCACCGTCGAGGTGGAGGGCGCAGGCGCTTTTCGGATTCCCTTCAAAGACATCGCGAAGGCGAATCTGGAGTTCGAGTTCAAGCACTGACATACAGGCCCCCCACGGGGCCGCGGATAAGGAGCCGGTACACCCGTCATGGCCACACCAATGAACCAAACCGTCAATCTCAATCTCGTCCTCGATCAAGTTGCCAAGGACAAGGGCATCGATCGGCGCGTCTTGATCGCGACGCTCGAGGACGCGATGAAGACGGCGGCCAAAAAGCACTTCGGACAAGATCGGAATCTGGAAGCGAAATACGACGCCGAGAAGGGAGTGGTCGAGCTGTTTCAGGCGATCACGGTGGTTCCGGAGATCATCGATCCGGTCCAAGCGGTCAACCAACTGACCTTGGCCGAGGCTCGTAAGAAGGGCATGGAGGTGGAAGGCGGCGACGAGCTGGTATTTCAGATCTTTTATCGCGAGGAGGATTCTGCGGAGGCAAAGGCCCAGGACGATCAGTACGGCGACATTCTCAAGCTGAAGACGTTCCGACATGGATTCGGTCGCATTGCCGCGCAGACCGCCAAGCAGGTGATCTTGCAAAGGACTCGCGACGCGGAACGCGAGAACGTCTACAACGAGTACAAGGAGCACAAGGACACCATCGTCACCGGCGTGGCTCGCCGCTTCGAGCGCGGCAATATCATCGTCGAGCTCAGCCGCGCCGAGGCGGTGCTGCCGGTGCGGGAGCAGGTTCCCCGGGAGACGTATCGCGCCGGCGACCGCGTCCAGGCTTACGTGGTGGACGTGCTCCGCGAGTCGAAGGGCCCGCAGATCATCCTCTCGCGCGCTTCGGTGAATCTCCTCACCAAGCTGTTCGAAATGGAGGTGCCCGAGATCGCCGAGGGAATCGTGGTGATCGAGGCAGCGGCGCGCGAGCCAGGGGGAAGAGCGAAGATCGCGGTTTCCTCCCGCGACTCGGACGTGGATCCGGTGGGCGCGTGCGTAGGCATGAAGGGCAGTCGGGTCCAAGCGGTGGTCCAGGAGCTGCGTGGGGAGAAGATCGACATCGTCCCTTGGGACGAAGATCCGGCGCGGTTCGTCTGCTCGGCCCTGGCGCCCGCCGAAGTCTCTCGGGTGATCATCGACGAAGCGAATCATGCGATGGAGCTGATCGTTCCCGATGATCAACTGTCCCTGGCCATCGGCCGGCGGGGTCAGAATGTCCGTCTCGCCGCGCAGCTCACCGGGTGGAAGCTGGACATCAACAGCGAGACCCGCGTGAAGGAGATGAGGGAATTTGCGAACCGCTCCTTGGGCGCCCTCCCTGGCGTGAGCGAGATGTTGATCGAGACGCTTTATGCCCATGGTTTCCGGCAGGCCAAGGACGTGGCCGAGGCATCGCCAGAGGTGTTGGCCCAGATTCCTGGCATCGACGTCTCGCGCATCCCGGCCATGCAGGAAGCTGCCAAGAGCCAAATGATCGACGATGCGGCTGAGCTCGCCCGCATGGAATACGAGCGTGAACAAGCCCGGTTGATCGAGGCACGACGACACCCCGACGAGCTGAGCCAGCAAGAACGGCTCGCCCGCGTTCGCGGGATCGGCGAAAAGACAATCGACCAGCTGGCCACGGCGGGCTACAACACGGTGGAGGACATCGCCAACGAGAAGGACATCGCCAAGCTGGGGGACGCTCCCGGAATCGGCATCAAGAAGGCCCGCCAGATCAAGAGCGCAGCGGAGAACTATCTCCTCGAGGAAAGCAAGCTAAGGGCCGAGCTGAACGCCGAGCGCGGCATTCTCAATCCCCCCGCCCCAACCGGGGAACCTACCGAGCAAGCAAAGGCGTAGGATGTCGACCACGGAGAGTGAAACCAATTGGCAGCCTTGGGCATCCATAAAAACACCGCGCCGCACAGCGGCATCCCGCAGCGAAGCTGTATCGGCTGCGGGCGCTCCCGTTCAAAGGCGGATCTCGTTCGGGTGGCGCTGGGAGGGGACGGCAAGCCTCGGGTGGACGCTGCCGGGTTGATGCCGGGAAGGGGAGCCTATCTCTGCGGCAGCGGCTGCCTCGCCGCCGCCGTCAAGCGAAAGGCGTTTCAAAGGGCGTTCCGGGGCAAGGTAAAGTGGCTAGACTTGAGCAGCCTGGAAACTGCTCTTGAGAAGTAGAGAAGGCGATGGGTTATGTCGAAGAAGCGCGTACATGAAATTGCGAAGGAGCTCAAGGCGCAAGGCATCGAGCTCGACAACAAGGAGGTTGTCAACGAGCTTGTCTCGCTCGGCTACGACGTCAAGAGCCACTCCAGCTCGCTGGAAGATGACCAGGCCAACGCCGCCATTCTGAAGATCGTCAGTCAGCGGAAGCCGAAAGTCGTTGGTGCGCCCGTGGCAGCAAAGGGATTCGTCGTTCGGCGCAAGGTGGGAGGAGCAGCGCCCGCGCATGTTCCGGAGCCGGAGCAGCGGGATGGCAAGGACGGCGAGACCTCCCCAGTGGAGGAAATTGCCAGGGCGCGCGTCGACCACGAAGAGGTTCCGCAGATTGCCGAGCCGGCGCTGGGCCAGGCGCGCTCGGAGGATACGGCCGTGGCGCGCGAAGCGGCGCCTCACGAGCGGCCGCACGTGCCGGCGGCACCTCCGCTGGACATCGTTGCACCACCGCCCTCAATCACTTCAGCCGTGGCCTCCAGCGCTCCACGAAGTCCGACCGAAGTACGCCCCGCCGCGCGGGCGACCTCGGCGATGCCGCAGGCGCCGCACGAAGCCAGGGTTCAGCGGCCGACGCCCACTCAGGCGGTGGTGATCAGCCGGCCGCTGGTGCAGGTGCGCCGCGTCACGCCCGCTTCGACGGCTCACAAGACCATTCCGCTCGCTCCCGGCAAGAAGGCGATCGGCGAGGTGCGCGAGTTCAAGGTTGTTCCAGACCATCTGGGCCGCGGCCGGGAGCTGGTCGACGTCACCAAGAACAAGGCCGAGCGCGGAAAGAAGCGCACCTCGGAAAAGGAGAACACCTTCTCCAAGCAGGAGATGGCGGACCTGGTTTGGGGCCGGGTGACGATTCCGATCCGGGGCAAGAAGAAAAAGCCCACCAAGAAGGGAGCGAAGACGCAGATCACCGAGATGGCCGAAGAGAAGAAAGTGATCAAGCTTCAGGAAAGCATCAGCGTCTCCGAGCTCTCCCAGCGAATGGGTGTCAAGACGGCGGAGCTGATCAAGAAGCTGATGGCAGCCAACATCGTGGCTACCGCCAACCAGCTGCTCGATGCGGACACCGCGGCGATCATCGCCTCCGACTACGGATGGAAGGTGGAGAAGGTCGGCTTCGAGGTGGAGCACCATCTTCCGGAGGTCGAGGATCGACCCGAAGACGTGACGGGGCGTCCACCAGTGGTGACGGTGATGGGCCACGTGGACCACGGCAAGACGTCGCTTCTGGACAAGATCCGGCACGCCGAAGTGGCCGCGGGAGAGGCCGGCGGCATCACCCAGCACATCGGCGCTTACACGGTTCAGACACCCAAGGGCGATATCACCTTCCTGGACACGCCAGGCCATGAAGCGTTTACGGCGATGAGGGCGCGGGGCGCGAACGTCACCGACATCGTGGTGCTGGTGGTGGCGGCCGATGACGGCGTGATGCCGCAGACCATCGAGGCGATCAACCACGCCAAGGCGGCCAAGGTGCCCATCGTGGTGGCGATCAACAAGGTGGACACCAAGGGATCGAATCCGGAGATGGTCAAGAAGGGGCTCGCCGACCAGGGGCTTTTGGCCGAGGACTGGGGCGGGGAAACGATCATGGTTCCCGTCTCCGCCAAGACCGGTCAAGGAATCGACCTGCTGCTGGAAAACATTGCTTTGCAGGCGGAGGTGCTCGAGCTGACCTCCAACCCGAATCGACCGGCGGTAGGCGCGATCATCGAAGCCAAGCTGGAGAAAGGTCGGGGCCCGGTTGCCACGGTGCTGGTGCGCGAGGGAACGCTCCGCGTCGGCGATCCGATCGTCACCGGAACGCACCACGGAAAAGTGCGGGCGATGGTGAACGACAAGGCAGAGCCGGTGGAGGAGGTTCGCCCCGGTTATTCCGCTGAAGTGATTGGCTTGTCCGGCGTGCCTACCGCGGGCGAGGTGATCAACGTGGTGGCCGACGAGAAGGCCGCCAAGGAGATCGCCGAGCACCGGATGATGCGCGAGCGCCAGGCAGGGATCGGCAAGACCTCCAAAGAGTCCCTCGAGGCCCTCTTCTCCAGGATGAAGACGGGGGAGGCGAAAGAGCTTCGAGTGGTTCTCAAGGCGGACGTGCAGGGCTCGGTGGAGGCGGTGTCGCAAGCGCTGGAGAAGCTGTCCACCCACAAGGTGAAGGTGGAGATCATCCACAAGGGAGTGGGCGCGATGACGGAGTCGGACGTGATGCTGGCGGCCGCTTCCAAGGGGATCGTGGTGGGCTTCAACGTCCGCCCCGAGTCGGGCGCCGAGTCCACCGCCAAGCACCAGGGCGTGGCGATGAACACCTATACCATCATCTACGAGCTGCTGGAGGGTGTGCAGCAGGCGATGGAGGGAATGCTCGAGCCCATCCGCAGCGAGAAGAAGCTGGGCCGTGCGGAAGTGCGCAACCTCTTCAACGTTCCCAAGCTGGGAACCATCGCCGGTGCGGCGGTGATCGACGGCACCATCAAGCGCACCGCTTTGGTCCGCCTGCTGAGGGACAACAAGCAGGTGTACGCCGGCAAGATGGCATCGCTCAAACGGTTCAAGGACGACGTCCGCGAGGTCAGCCAGGGCTTCGAGTGCGGCATCGGAATCGAGAACTACACCGACATGAAGCCGGGTGACATCATCGAGGCATACGAAATCGAGGAAACGCGCCCGAGCTTGAGCTGACCTCGCAGCGCCGCTCGCTTCGGAGAGGGAAGCCCATGTTCGTCTGCGTTGCCCGGATCGCGCTGGCCATTCCGGAGAGTGGCTCGCTGAAAGCCAAGCGGCAGATCCTTCGCCGCGTGACCGATCGGCTCAAGGCGCGCTTCAACGTCGCCGTCGCCGAGGTGGAAGACAACGAGCTGTGGCAGAAGGCCACCATCGCGCTGGCGGTGGTAGGCAACGACCGCCGGCACGTCAACGAGCAGATGGACAAGATCATCCATTCGGTCGAGGAGATGTACGTGGCGCCGCTGCTGTCGCGGGAGATGGAGATCCTCTCCTTCGGTGATCAGCTCTTCCAGGAGGGGACCGGGGACAGCGCCGAGGGTCTCCCATTCGCCCTCGGACAGCGCTCGCTGGCAGAGGCGGAGGGTTTGGGGAACTGGGAAGCGCGTCACGAACGCAAGGAAGAGGCGCGGAACGAGGGCGCGGCGAAGCGGCGCAAGCGCAAGCTGTCCCTGGAGGAGGCGCGGGCGCGCGCTCGCACGTTGCGCAATCCTCGCGAATGGGAGAAGAAATGAGCGGGCACGCACGGCCGGAGATGGTCGGTCGTGAGATCCAGACGGCCATCGCTTCGATGATTTCTCGCGGTGAGCTGCATGACCCGCGGATTGGGTTCATCACCATCACCGGGGTCAAGGTTTCGTCCGACCTGCGGGTGGCGAAAGTCTTCTATTCCATGCTCGGCACCGACCAAGAGCGCGCCGAGACGGAAAAGGGTCTGGAAGCCGCGAAAGGGTTCATCCGCCGCGAGGTGACCTCTCGAGTTCAGCTTCGCCTCTCACCCGAAATATACTTCCTGTTCGATAAGTCTATCGGCGAAGGAGAAAAGATCGACCGCCTGCTGCGCGAGGTGAAGGAGAAAGAGGGCTGGTAGCGGTGTCCGCGAGGCGCCCGGCCTTCGGTGAGGCGAAGGCGCTGCCGGCATTGTGAAAGCGGTCGAGCAGAAAGCTGATGAACGGCGTCCTGGTGATCGACAAGCCGTCCGGCCCGACCTCGTTCGAGGTCGTGCAGCGCGTCCGCTCGCTGCTCAGGGTGGACAAGGCAGGACACACCGGGACCCTCGATCCGAATGCCACCGGAGTGCTGCCGATCTGCTTGGCTGCGGCAACCAAGCTGGCCGGTCTGTTGGCCGAGGGAAAGAAGACTTATCTCGCGACGATACGGCTCGGCATCGAGATGGATACCCAGGATGCCGCAGGCCGGAAGATCTCCGAGGCGCCGGTGCCGGAGCTTTCGGCAGCGCTCCTCGAGTCGGCGCTGTCCCCGTTCCGCGGCCCGATCTTACAAGTCCCGCCGATGTACTCGGCGGTGAAAGTAGGGGGCAAGCGTCTCTATCAGCTGGCCCGCGCCGGCGAGCAGGTTCACCGCGAGCCTCGCCCAGTCACCGTGGACCAGCTCTCGCTGCTCGATTTTTCTTCGAACGAGCTGACCGTCACCGTCACCTGCTCCAAGGGTTTTTTTGTCCGGGCGCTGGCCCATGACGTGGGGCGCGCGCTCGGGTGCGGCGGCCACCTCAAAACCCTGCGCCGCACCGCCAGCGGTCCGTTCACGTTGCAGCAGGCGCTGCCTTTGGACAAGCTGATCGAGTTTTGCCGGCAGCCCAAAACCGGCTCCGAGCATCTGGGTGGATACCTGATCTCCACCGCGGACGCGGTGCGCGAGTTGCCGGCGATCCACGTCTCCGCGCAGGAGGCGGTTCGCGTGTCGCACGGGGTGCCAATCGAGTGGCCGGCGGGTGCGGGAAAGGTGCGCGTGCTCGGACCCGACGACGCCCTGTTGGCGATCGCCGAGCTGGGCAAGGGGCCGCGCCTGAAATACTACCGGGTGCTGGTCTAAGCTGTGCCCGTGCCTCGAGCCGTTCGGGTTGACCAGGCGATCTTGCGGACTTATAAGCGCGCACGTACAACCCATTTGCAAACCAGTCTGCACCCCGCCGCGGACCTCGGTTCGCCGTCGTTACTGGTGGGGAACGAAAGTGAAGGAAAGCATGCCTGTCCATCCAGAGCGCAAGGCGGCGCTCGTCACCCAGTTCAAGCAGCACGAGAAGGATACCGGCTCTCCCGAAGTGCAGGTCGCCCTCTTGTCGGAGCGAATTGGTCAGCTCACGGAGCATTTCAAGACCCACCGCAAGGACCACCACTCCCGGCGCGGGCTGCTCAAGCTGGTCGGCCAGCGCCGGCGGCTACTCGATTACTTGAAGGTGAAGGACGCCAGTCGTTACAGAAAGCTGATCGATGGCCTGGGCATTCGGAAGTAGACAGGTCAACGATGGGCGCCGCCTCGGCGTCCAGAACTAGAAAGGAACCGGTTGGGGAACGAGGACGGGAGGGGTTGCGGCCACGGGTTTTTGGTTTCCGATCGAGATCGCCGAAGCATCTCGGCGCTGGCGATCAGGGATCAAACGCTCCCCGCATCCTCTGGCTCCCGATGAGGTCCGCATGCGCTGTGCTGCGGCCCAGTCTCCTCCGGTCAACTGATGTACTGGGACGCGCGACCCTCGGGTCGATCGCGAGCTCAAGAGGAAACATGCAATGTACCTGAGGAAGAGCATTCGGATCGGTCAAAAGGAGCTGTCGATCGAGACCGGCAAGATGGCCAAACAAGCGGATGGAAGCGTGATGGTGCGCTACGGCGACACCATGCTTCTGGTGACCGCAGTCTCCGCCCGCGAGAAGAAGGACGTGGATTTTCTGCCCCTCACCGTCGAGTACCAGGAGAAGCTGTACTCCGCGGGGCGCATCCCCGGAAGCTATTTCAAGCGCGAGGGCCGGCTGACTGAAAAGGAAACCTTGACCTCGCGGCTGATCGATCGGGCAGTTCGCCCGCTCTTCCCGGAGGGCTACGGTTACGAGACGCAGATCATCTCCGGCGTGATCTCCGCCGACCAGGAGAACGAGGGCGACGTCCACGGCATCACCGGCGCGTCGGCCGCGCTCTGGTGCTCGGACATCCCGTTCAACGGTCCGATCGCCGGCATCCGCGTCGGCAGGGTCAACGGAGAGTTCGTCGCCTACCCCACGGCCAAGCAGCGCGAGGAAAGCGACCTCGATTTGGTGATGGCCTGCTCGCGCGAAGCAGTTGTGATGGTGGAGGGCGGTGCCAAGGAGATCTCCGAAAGCGACATGGTATCGGCGCTCGAATTCGGCAAGCAGTCGGTTCAGCCGGTGCTGGAGCTACAAGAGCAGATGCGCCGAGAGCTCGGCGCGGCGCAGCGTCCGTACGAGAAACTTCCCATGGCGGACGAGGCGCTCAAGGCGAAGGTTCGCGAGCTGGCCTGGAAGGGGATCGTTCAGGGTTACGAGATCAAAGAGAAGCACGCCCGCTACGAGGCGCTCTCCAACAACCGCAAGGAGATCCAGGCGAAGCTTCGGGCCGAGATGGGGGAGGCGTACACGCCGGCGGTGGAGAAGGCGGTCAAGGCAATCTACGAGGATCTCAAGTACGAGCACATGCGGATGCTGACCGTGCAAGGCGGTCGGATTGGAGGGCGGCGGCACGATGAGGTGCGGCAGATCACTTGCGAGGTGGGCTTGCTGCCTCGCGTGCACGGCTCGGCCCTGTTCACGCGCGGGGAGACGCAGGCGCTGGTGGTGGTGACGTTGGGCACGGCCGACGACGAGCAGCGCCTCGAGCTGCTCTCCGGCCAGAGCTTCAAGAAATTCATGCTTCACTACAACTTCCCCCCATTCTCGGTGAACGAGGTCAAACCGCTGCGCGGGCCCGGCCGACGAGAGGTCGGCCACGGCGCGCTGGCGGAGCGGTCGCTGCGCGACATGCTGCCGAAGAGCGACGATTTCCCGTACACCATCCGCATCGTCTCCGACATCCTGGAGTCCAACGGCTCCTCATCGATGGCCACGGTCTGCGGCGGAACACTGGCCTTGATGGATGCCGGCGTGCAGATTCGGTCGCCGGTTGCCGGAATCGCCATGGGCCTGGTGAAGGAAGGCGAGAAGATCGCCATCCTCACCGACATCCTGGGCGACGAAGATCACCTGGGCGACATGGATTTCAAGGTGTGCGGGACCAAGACCGGAATCACCGCCATCCAGATGGACATCAAGATCACCGGACTGAATACGGAGATCATGAGGGGTGCGCTGGAGCAGGCCCGGCGCGGACGCGTTCACATCCTCGACGAGATGCTCAAGTCGCTTCCTCAGCCGCGCAAGGAGATCAGCCAGTATGCTCCGCGCATCACCACTATCCAGATTCGACCCGAGTACATCAAGAACGTGATCGGGCCGGGCGGCAAGGTGATCAAGGACATCATCGCCAGGACCGGCGCCTCCATCAACATCGAGGATTCGGGCAAGGTGGACATCGCCAGCGCCAGCTCGGAGGCGGTGCAGCAGGCCATCGCCATGATCCAGGCGCTGACGCGCGAGGCCGAAGTGGGAAAAACCTACTTGGGAACCGTGCGCAAGATTGCCGAGTTCGGCGCCTTCGTGGAGCTGTTCCCGGGCACCGATGGGTTGGTGCACATCTCGGAGCTGTCGGACAAGCGCGTCAAGTCGGTGTCCGACGTGCTGAAGGAGGGCGACGAGGTGATGGTGAAGGTGATCAGCATCGACAAGACCGGGAAGATCCGCCTCTCGCGAAAGGAGGCGCTGGCCGATCGCGCCGGTCAGCAGAGCGCTCAACCGGTAGTCGCCGCCGCACAGCCGAAAGCGAAGGCCTGATTCCCCACCCGGCGCCTCTCGCGCGAGGATCTTGCCCCTTCCGTCGGGCACACGCGTGCTGAACCGACACGCCATCGTGCTGTTCCTGGGTCTCGCGGCAATCGTCTCGCTGGTACCCGTGCCGGCGGCGACCTACTCGCTGGCCGCCGCCGGATTCTTGTTGGGATTGCTCGGGCTGCTGCTGGATCTTGGACAGCCAGGTGCGCGGGCGAAGGCAGCGCACATGCTGCAGGCATTGGGGATCGCGTTGCTCACCGCGGATGCAATCGGCAGCGCCCGGTGGTCGCTCCCGGTGGCGATCGCGGAGCTGGGAATCGCGCTGGCGATCATGGGCGTGCTTTTCGAGATGATCGTGGGCTTTGGCGCGCTCCGAGTCGGGGTCGCGATTCAGGCGCTGGGGGACGTTCTATACGTGCTCGCCTTCGCCTTGGCGGTATTGCGGAAAGCCCGGGCGCCGAGCGCCGGAGGTTGGGTGTTCATCGCCCTGGCCGGATCGCTCAGCGGCTTCGCGGCGGTCTACAACCTCCGACTCCAGGTCCAGCGACTGGGCAATCCCACCGCCGGCTGGCGGTTCGGGGTCTCGTCGGTGGACGAGACGGGGATCCGCGTGAGGACTCCGGCGGGGGAGACGAGGATTGCCTGGCAGCACGTCAAAGGCGTGGAGCGCCTCGACGGAAGACACCTGATCTTGATCCTTCCTTCACCGTTGCCCCGAGAGCTGCAAGAAAACAATCTCCCGCTGGAGGAGCTTCGGCAAGAGTCCGCCGAAGTCATTCCAGACGGGAGCGCGCTTCCCGACCGCTACGGCTTCATCCTCCACGAGCAGGAGCTGGGCCGCTCATTGCCGGATGCAGAAAGCGAGCTGCGGAAGCGGCTGGCCGCAGCGCGAAGCTGATGCCCGGCCTCTCCAAACTCTCTGCGCTGGCTGGCTCGTTTCGCTGGGCGTTCATGCCCCTGGCGCTGTTCGCCCTCATTGCGGTGGGCGTTCACGCCGCCGCAGACACGGTGGACGATCGGTTGCTCTGGCTGATCGACCGCCTCGACGAGGTGGCCGACCGGCTGCTGGGAGCTTGGAGCTTCACCCGTTCCTCGGTGGATGCAGTGGGCGCCGCAGAGCGGACCTCGATCGCACGCGGCCTGACGTTGGTTTGGGAGATCGCCGCGGACGTGGTGCTCGCATTCCCGGCGTTCGGTTATCGGGAGCAAGAGCCCGCCATCGCGCCGGCGCGCGCCGATTTGCTCTCGAGGCCCTGGTTCGCATTGCTCAGGAGGGCATGGCGCGAGCCCACCACGCTTCGCCTCTCGCGTCTGTTCGCCAGCGCGTCGATGGCGCTGGCCGGAGCCTGTGCAGTGGCGCGAATGATCCAGGGTGCGGTCTACCTCTCCGCGCGCCCTCTGCTCACAGGTTCGATCGCGGCCTCGCTGGGACGCGTACTGGCGATCGGAGTTCTGATCGGGATCCTCGCCACCGTCGGTTGGCGGGCCGTGCTCAGAAATCTCCAGGCTGCGGATCAGCGGTCAAGGGAAGCTCGCGGCGCGAGGCAAGCCCTCTTGCACGGGCTGCTCGGCGCCGCGATCAGCGTTCCGCTGGCCATCGCCGCGTTGGCTGACGCGTCGCCCGTGCTTTCGTTCTTCCGCTGATCGAGCCATGTTCGCCCGCCGCGCAAGAGGGCTTCTCGATCTGATGATGGCCGCGCTTTGCATCTGGGCGGCGTACTACCGAACGCCTGTCGGCGCGATCGTACGCAATGTCGGCGCCTGGGTGCTTGGCGTCCGCTCCACTGCGCGACCGTTGCTGGCCTACTACAGCAACGGGCTCTACGACGCCCAACGCCTGGCCGTTCCCACTTATCTCGTCTCCGGTCGGGCCGAGCTCTCTCCGAGCGAGGCTCTGGGCTACGGAGCACATCTCGCGCTCTTGCGACTCCGAGTCGAGCGGCGGCACTCTGCCGAGCAGTTCGTCCGAGCTCACGGCGTCGAACCGGGCAAGCTGCTCGATACCACTTCCGGTCCGAAGGAGATGGCGAGGGTGCTTCGCGATGCCTCGAAGGCGTTGGGATCCGAGGACGCGGCGGTGCTGGCGCTCTTCTGCGGCGAAGAAATCTCGCGGTACGCGACGGATCGCGCGCGAGCCGAGGGGCGCAGGGAAATCTTGCCCGAGCTGGCGCGGCAGCTGCCGCCCGGCGTCGAGCCGGAGATCGGCGCCGCCTCCCAGGCGCTGATGTTTGGAACCGCCTACGCGCTGGCGTGGCCGGTGGGCGAATCGATCCCGGTGACCTCGCCTTTCGGCATGCGCGATCACCCGCTGCTGGGAGAACGGCAGATGCATACCGGCGTCGACCTCTCCATGCCGGTGGGAAGCCCGGTGCGCGCGGCGCAGCAGGGCTTCGTCCGGCGCGCGAGCGAAGACGACGTCAACGGCAAGGTGCTGGTGATCGATCACGGGCGGGGCGTCACCACGGCTTACTGCCACAACTCGCACCTGCTGGTGAGCTCGGGCGACAGCGTTTCCAAGGGGCAGCTCATCTCGCGATCGGGCAACACCGGTCGGTCGACCGGTCCGCATTTGCACTATCAGCTCGACCTGGGAAGCGTGCCCGTCGACCCGCTCGCCTTCCGAGTCAAGAGAGGCGCCATCGCGTCCGGCTCTGGTCCTTGAAATGTGCCACGGTCCTGGATAGAGCCCCGTCTGGTGAAGAGCGTGCCGGTCAAAATCCAGTGCGTGCGAACAGGCCCGCAACGGCTGCCCCTGCCGCGGTATCAGAGCGACCATGCCGCCGGAATGGATCTTCTCGCCGATATCGAAGGCGAGATCGTGCTGCAGCCGCTCGAGCGGCGCGCAGTTCCCACCGGGCTGGCGATCGAGCTGCCGCCGGGCTTCGAGGCGCAGGTTCGCCCACGATCTGGCCTGGCCCTGCGGCACGGAATCACTTGCCTCAATGCCCCCGGAACGATCGACGCGGATTACCGGGGCGAGGTCATGGTCATCCTCGCCAATCTCTCCTCCGCTCCGTACACCTTGAGGCGCGGCGATCGCGTCGCTCAGCTGGTGATCGCCGAAGTTTGCCGCGCCGAGCTGCTCGAGGCCGAGCTAACGCCGACTCGCCGGGGCCCCGGCGGATTCGGTTCGACCGGCTGAGCAACCCGAAGGCCAGACCCACACGGTTCCTTGAAGCGATCGCCTGCAGCGCGATAGAACTGACCCGCGGGTCAAGCGTCCCCGCCGGCCAGTGAAACACTTCGGAGTCGTCTATTGCTTTGCTATCGATGCGGCAGCCATGTTCCTGACTTGAGCGAAAGCTGTGGCACCTGCGGACAGAAGCTGAGCGGCGGCGAAGTCCGGCAAGCCACCGGGACGTTTTCCCACAAGAGAAGTGGGCAGGGCTCGATCTCGGGGTCTCCCTACAAGGCGGGCGAGACGATCGCCGGCCGCTATCTGGTGAAGGAAGTGGTCGGAACGGGTCCGCTGGGATTCGTGCTGCGGGCGCAAGACAAAGAGGCGGACGCGGAAGTCGCGGTGAAGGTGATTCACCCCCGGTTTCTCCAGACCCCGGAGGAGCGGGCTCGCTTCGCTGAGCAGATCGCCGCTGTCCGCAGCATTACGCATTCCAACCTCGTGCATATCTATGGCGACGGAGAGGACCAGGGCTGGCCCTTCTACGCGATGCAGTTCATCGAAGGGTTGACGCTCCGCAAGATCGTCGACCTTCACATCGAAACGGGGCAAGTGTTCAGCCCGCGCGAGGTGGAGCCGATCTTGGCCCAGATCGCCAGCGGGCTTGAAGCGGGATCGAAGGTCGGACCGCACGGCGATCTGCGTTCTGAAAACGTGGTGGTCCTGCCCGACCTGTTGAAGGTTTCCGACTTCGCGCTGGCGCTGGCCATTCCCCGATTGCCGTTGGTCCAGGCGCTCAAGTCGCGCAATGTGGATCGATACCTCGCGCCGGAGTTTATCGCTGGAGCGGAGGTCGATGCGCGAGCCGACGTATACGCCATGGGTATGATCCTGGGTGAAATGCTCTCCGGCAACACTCCGAATGGAGCAATTCCCGAGCTCGCCAAGCGCAATCCGGCGGTGCCGGCGCGGCTCGACGGGCTCTACCGCAAGGCGCTCAGCCCGGATCCGGCGTCGCGGTTCTCCTCCGCGCGAGAGCTGGTCCAGGAATTCTCCGCCGTGCTCAACTCCGCAACTCCCGTTCCGCGCTCGCAGACTCCCGTTCCGCGCTCGCACGGGGAACGAGCACCGACGCCCAAGCCAATGGCCGCGGCCCAGGCTCCAGCGGATCAGCCCGCGTCATCGACTGCTGCACCAACCATCGGGGCTGCGCCACATGCTTCGAGTCCGGCGCAATCGGCAACTCCGGGGCAGCCGGCCAGCGTCTCACCGGCGACCGGCTCGATACACTCGGCGGCGCCGGCGCCTGCGGCGAGCGCAGGACATCCGCCGGTCTTGGCGCCAACGGGTGGATCATCGCACGCGACGGGCACGGCACACGCATCCGGCGCACCCCATTCATCTGGCTTGCCCCATCTGCCCGCGGCGACGCGCTCGGCTTCGCCGCCGCACTCTGTCCGATCGCCAAGTGGCGCGCCATCGGCGGAGGAGAGGCAACCCACTCAGCCGATGAGCCGAACGGAGCTCGCCCGTCCGGCAGGGCGGCCCGAATTTTCGTCCAAGGCGATCGGAACGCCAGGGCCGCCGCCCCTCGAGCGCTCAGCGGGAAGGCGTTGGTGGGGTCAAAACGCGCGCTCGACGTTGATTCTGGCGCTGCTCTGCCTCTCGGGCCTGATCGTCGGTTCGGCAGCCGCCTATTTGCTGATGGCTGTTCCGTGATCCCTCGCTACTCCAGGCAGGAGATGTCCGCGCTCTGGTCTGCCGAGGCGCGCTTTCGCCGCTGGCGCGACATCGAGCTGGTCGCCCTGGAGGGGATGGTGGAAGCTGGGCTCGCACCCGCCGAGGCGCTGGCCGTTTGCCGTGCCAAGGCCGGAGATTTCAGCGCCGAGGACGTGGCGCGCATCGACGAGATTGAGCGGACCACGAAGCACGACGTGATCGCGTTTCTGACCTTTCTCGAGCAGCGGATCGGTCCGTCCGCGCGCTGGCTCCATCTGGGAATGACGTCCTCGGACGTCCTCGACACCGCTCTGGCGATGACGTTGCGCGATGCCGCCGATCTCATCCTCGAGGGAATTCAAAAGGCGATGACCGCGGTGAAGACTCGCGCCTTCGAGCACAAGACGACGGTGATGATCGGACGCAGCCACGGGATTCACGCCGAGCCGATCACCTTCGGTCTCAAGCTTGCGATCTGGTTCGACGAGCTGCGGCGCGCCAAAGAGCGGATGGCGCGTGCGCGAGAGGCGATCGCGGTGGGCAAGCTCTCGGGTGCGGTCGGTACATTCGCTCACCTGCCGCCGCAAGTGGAGGCGCACGTCTGCCGCCGGCTGGGCCTCAAGCCGGCACCTGTTTCCAGTCAGATCATCCCGCGAGATCGCCATGCCGAGTACTTCGCGGCAATCGCTGTTCTCGGCGCATCGATAGAACAATTCGCCGTGGAGATTCGGCACCTGCAACGAACCGAGGTGCGGGAGGCCGAGGAGCCCTTCACCGCCGGGCAAAAGGGTTCGTCGGCCATGCCGCACAAGCGAAATCCGATCCTCTCGGAGAATCTGAGCGGGTTGGCTCGGCTGCTGCGCGGCTACGCGGTGAGCGCGCTGGAGAACGTCGCGCTGTGGCACGAGCGCGATATCTCCCACTCGTCGGTGGAGCGGGTGATCGGTCCCGATGCGACCATCGCCTGCGACTTCATGCTGCATCGATTCGCCCATCTGGTGCAGAACCTGCGCGTGTACCCGGACCGGATGAGGGCGAACCTGGATCTGCTCGGGGGCATGGTGAACTCGCAACGACTTCTCCTCGAGCTCGCGCGAAGGGGTATGGATCGACAGGCGGCGTACGCGATCGTCCAACGCAATGCGATGAGGGTTTACGACGAGGGGATTGACTTCAAGTCCGCGCTGCTGACGGACCCGGAGTTGCGCAAGCAGATGTCGCCCGAGGAAATCGCCGCCTGCTTCTCACTCGACTATCACTTGCGCCACGTGGATGAAATTTTCGAGCGCGTCTTCGGCCCCGAGAACTAACCCGCTCACCCCGCCCGCTCACCCCGAGCGTAGGGCGAAGCCCGTAGTCGAGGGGTCGCTCCGAGCTCTCGACAAAATTCCGGTAAGCCCTCGACTCCGCGACTGGCGTCGCTACGCTCGGGCTGAACAGGGCGTCGCTACGCTCGGGCTGAACGGGGCGTCGCTACGCTCGGGCTGAACGGCCTACAAATATCCCTTCGCCTTCAGATTGCGCTCGATCCGCGCGTTGACGTTCCCGACCTGAAGCGGCAGTGGCGCGCCGGTGATTTGCTCGAAGGCAGACAGGTACTTCTCCGCCAGATCGATCCGCACCTCGTCCGGGATCGGCGGCGGCTGTGCCTGTCCGGAGAACCCACGCTCCCGGATCAACCACTGTCGAATGTTCTCCTTGTCCAGCATCCTCTGGTCTTGCTGGCGCTCGAATCGCTCCGCGTACTCGCTGGCGATCCAGTAACGGCTGGAATCAGGCGTGTGGATCTCGTCGATCAGCAGGATTTGACCGTCGCGCTTTCCGAACTCGTACTTGGTATCCACCAGGATCAGCCCGCGGCTGTTGGACCACTTCTGCCCTTCCGCGAACAGCGCCAGCGCATACTCGCTGGTGCGCTCCCAATCCGCGCGGCTGATGATGCCGCGCTCGAGGATCTCGCGCTCGGAGATCGGCTCGTCGTGCTTGCCGTACTCGGCCTTGGTGGACGGCGTGATGATCGGCTGCCGGAAGCGCTGGTCCTTCTTCAAGTTCGGTTCGAACGAGATGCCGTATGCGGTGTGCTTTCCGGCCTGGTAGTCCCGCCACAGGCTCCCGGTCAGATAGCCGCGCACCACGAATTCGATCGCAAATGGCTCACAGCGCTTGGCGACGGTGACGTTGGGGTCCGGAACGTCGATGGTGTGATTGGGAACCAAGTGCTTGGTCTTCTCGAACCAGAAGTTGGTCAGCTGGTTCAACACCTCGCCCTTGAACGGAATGGTGGTCAGGACGTGGTCGAAGGCCGAGAGCCGATCGGTGGTGACCAGCGTGAGCGTGTCCCCTCGCCGGTAGACGTCTCGGACCTTGCCCTGTTGTCGCTCGCCGAGCGCAGGGAAGCGCGTTTCCCTGAGCGTTTGTGCAAGCTGCTGAGCCAGTGGAGATTGGACCACCATTTCACGAACCTCCGGGAAGACCGAAGGTGCGAACTCTACTGAACCTCGGCAACGTGTGAAGAGATTCCGCTGCCGGCGGCGACCATGTAGAGGAAGGCGGGGTTGAGGCGAAGCAGACCGTCGTCTGTCAAGGCGGCGGCGTAAGGAGCGTTCGGCGCCCGGACGACGAGCACCGAGTCGGACGGAATTCCCCAAAGAGCCAAGAGCGAGCGCGCCACCTGTTCGGCTGCTTCGCGTTCGGATAGACCGCCGAGCGCCGCGCGCCTGTCCTCCGGCCACCGCGAGTCGCCGCGATCGCCAAACGAGAGTTGGGCAGGGTGTCCACCGTCCGGCGGTTGCAGCAGGTCGGTGCGCGCGTCGAGCCCCGGAGCAGCCACCAACTGGCCGCTCTGCTCCATCAAGAATGGCGCAGTCGGCTTGGCCGCGCGGCCCGCCTCCGACCGTGAGATGCGATAGGCATCCTCCAGCAGAACCTGGAGGGACGGCTGAGCCACGAACTCCAGCTGCTCGGCGTCGTTGGTCAGCGCCGAGCGAAGGTTGGTCGCTCGACCCTGCGTGGGCAACTCGCCGCAGCCGGACACAAGGCCGGCGATGAGCAGGGCAATGCTGGCCAACAGCGGACGCATTTGCGGCCAATATACCGATCCTGGCTTGGGACAGCCAGCTATAACTCCGCCGGTGTCTCTTGCAGCAGACAACTTGCTGGTGGTGCTCCACCAGATCCGCTCACCAGACAACCTGGGTGCAATAGCGCGGCTGATGGCGAACTTCGGGTACCACCAGCTCGTTCTTTCAGAGCCGCGCACTTACACCTTTCGCGACGCTCAAAAAGTCGGGGTGCGCGCAGACCCCGTGCTCGAAAGAATGCAGATCGCGTTGAATCTTCGCGCCGCCATCGACGAGGCGGTCTGCGCGTTCGCCACCACTTCTCGCCAGAACGTAAAAGGGCGAAGCGTTCTTTCGCCGGAACATGCGATGGCCAAGCTCGCTGAAGCATCGCTGAGTGGAAAGGTGGCTCTCGTATTCGGTGGGGAAAAGCGCGGCCTTTCGGATGACGAGCTCTCGCTCTGCCAAGAGATCGTCGTAATTCCCACTCGTCCGCAGCAGCCCTCGATGAACCTGGCGCAATCCGCCGCCATCCTCCTCTACCTCTGCTCGCGCGCGGAGATTGGTTCAGAACAGCCCGCGGAGGAACACGCGGCGAAGCTGCGCCTGATTCACGCTTTGGAAGAAGCGATTCATCAGGTGCTGCTGGCGACCGGCTATCTCAACCCGCAGGCGCCCGATCGCGTTTTGCGCGAGCTGCAGCGGTCGCTTTTGCGCGGCCGCTTGACGCAACGCGAGGCCGAAATGTGGCTGGCGGCATTCAAGCATCTGATGCGATCGGTCGCGCGCACGGACTGAAGCTTCGCCTCGCGCGGACTAGGGGGTCGCAGCTGGCGCAGGAGCGGCTTCGGCTGGCGCCGCGGCGGCCTTGTAGGCCTCGTCGAAGTGCTTCTCGCACAGGCCGTGGCGCACTGCCTTCGAGCGGCATTCCGCCTTCGAGCAGGTCCGGTATCGCGAGTGCGGCAACTCGCCCTGACGCCATTTCTTGAAGTGGAAGAAGCAGTATCCTTTGGCGCGGTAGGGCCGCTTGCAATCTGCCACGGTGCACGCCTTCTTGCCACCGCCTTTGGCCTGCCGCGGCCATCGAGTGAGCTTGCCCTGCGCTGTTTCGGCCACATCCGCTCCTGTTGAAAAAGCGCCGCCTGGGATGCGGTCGCGAGAGGCCGAGTAGATATCGCTGGGCGCGACAGACCGCAAGCGGAGCTGGCTCAGCTGTCTGCCGCGCCATTCCGCATGCCGTCAGCGGCCTGTGCTCTTCGCGCTCGAGTCGTTTTCCTTGTGAACGTTGCGGTCGGTGGCGAGCGATTCCATTCCGTTGCCCTGCTCCTCGGGCTTCGGCGTCTCTTCCAGCCGCATCTGCAGCCGCAGCCGCTGCCCGTCCCGCCGGATTCCGAGCTCCATCCACTCGCCGATCGCTCCCTTGGCCACCCGCGATCGCAGGGTCGCGGCGCGGCGTATTCCCACCGGGCCGACATTGGTAATGACGTCCCCGATTCGCAGACCCGCCTTCGATGCGGGCCCACCCTCGCGGACTTCGGAAACCACCACTCCCTCTGCGTTGCGGGCGGCGCCATCGGGTGAGTCCCTGACCGAGGCCCCTATCCATGCGCGTCGAACCGTGCCCTCGGCCCAGAGCTGCGGAATGACGCTCTTCGCCGTGTCTACCGGGATGGCGAATCCGATGCCTTGACCGGCTACGTTCACCGCACTGGCGATGGCGATCACCTCGCCCTCGGCGCTCAGCACAGGGCCCCCCGAGTTGCCCGGATTGATCGATGCATCGGTCTGAAGATAATCGAAATAGCCGTCCTTTCCGTTCGGCGAAATGCCGCTCCGGCCCTTGTAGCTGACCACGCCCACCGTGACGGAGTTCGCCATTCCGAACGGGCTTCCGATCACCACCACCCAGTCGGCGATTTCGACCCGAGAGGCGCTGCCCAGCGGCAACACCGGCAGCTTGCGGCGGGAGTTGATCTTCAACAGGGCAATGTCCGTTTGCTCGTCGGCCCCCACCACCGTCGCCGGATAAACCTCGGGAGCGTCATCGGCCGGGTTGAGCGCCACGTTGATCTCGATCGCTTCCTCCACCACGTGGTAGCCGGTGACGATGAGCCCGTCGGGATGGATGACGAAGCCCGACCCCAGCGATTTTTGCGGAGACGATTTCTCGTCGGTGCCTTCCGAGCTCTCCGAAGGATTCTGCAGAGTGGTGATCGAGACTACCGCCGGCAAAGCCGCCCGCGCTACCTTCGACAGCTCCGAGCGCGCCGCGTGGATCTTCCGCTGCTTGGCTTCGAGCCAAAGGCGCTGCGGGCTGGTGCCCTCTCTCGCCCACGACCCTGTTGCCAGCAGCGCCAACCCAAGCGCCGCGCAGCGTAACAACCCACCGCCCATCCCTGCGCCTCGCGAGCAAAGATAGGGAGAGAGGTACTGGAGCGGAAGGTGATCTGTTCAATGTCCTGCGTCTGGCGCGGATGCGGGTAACTCCCGGTTTTCTTGGTCCACCTCCGCCATCAGGCGGCGGGTTGGCTCATCGAGCGGCTCGATCGACCTGCGCACCAGATCGACCCGGAAACGGTACGGCTGAGGCTCTCCGGTCGAGCAGATCACCTCGAGCGTGCCGCGGAACGACGAAAGAATTTTCGACTGACAGTCGGGCGGCCCGTTTTTCGACCGGGCCACCAGCTCTTGGCCAATCGACCATTGCGCCCCGCCGTCGCGCGACCCGAGCAGCTGGACGGCCTTGCGGTGGTCGCCTTCGTTGAATTGCTGCTGAAGCAAAATCAGGGTCAGCCCGAGGATGCCGATCATCAGGGCGCCGACGAAGATCTTGCCGCGTTTTTCGAGAGGGGACGACTCCAACTGGCCGGAAACTTACTTCGACTCGTTTCGCTTCGCGACCAGCTTGTTTACCGCCTGGCGATCCTCCGGCGAGTGACGCTCCTTCGGCTTCTTGTCCCATGCGGTCGAGACCGCGTCTTTGGCGTCATCGAGCGCGCCGTGGATTCCCTTCTTCAGCTCGTCGATCTTGGGCGACGCTCCACTGTGCTTCCACGCTCGCTGCAGGTGCTGAACTGGCGTGCGTCCCCGGATCTCGTGCGTGGCGAGGACTACCCCGAGCCACACTGCCAGGCCGGTCCAGCCGAGGAACTTGAGAAGCTTCCACATATCACCCCCTACCTTCTCCTACATCGGATTCGAAGTCATGGCGAGTTCTTTGCCGCGTTATGAATGGCGTCGTGCTGCCGGAAGAAGTCCTCAAGCAGGCGGAAGCGCGCGCGCTCGAAGTGGAGGTTCCGCGCAATCCGGAGACCGCGCTCGAGCGGCTTCGAGCCGAGTGCCAGGCATTCTTCGACCGCATCGCCGAGCCGCCGCTCTATCGCCGGGCGAACGATCCAGCGAGGAGGGCCGCCGCTCAGCTCTTGCCAGAAGGGAAAGAGCTGTTGGCGAGGTGCCTGTCGCTGTCGAGGAGCGGACCCGCCGCCGCCCTTGCTCGTCCTCTTTGCGAAGCCGTCCAGGCTTACGTCGCGGCGCTGTATCACGTGGCCGCCGGACGCATTGCCCAGGCAGAGGAAGCGTGGCGCTGCGCGAGCGAGCTGGAGAGGGCTGCGCTGAGCGTGCGGCGGCTCTGGGTTCGCTCCGACGAGGCGCTCGCGCCGGTGTTCGACCGCGCCAGCGGACGTTCACGCTTCGATCCCAGCGCGGAGCCGATGCTCAAGGTAAAGCTCGCGTGTCCAGGGGCCTGCCAGTCCGTCGCGGATTTTTCGCTTTCGCCGAGGCTCGCCACGCATCGACTGGTCTGCGCCCGCTGCGGAAACCCGTTCGTCGCTTACGTCGCCGAGGCCAGAGCCGTGGACGTGACCCCGCGCGGCGGCGGCAGGCGGTACCTCTTCAAGGTGCAGGAGCTCGAGGGCGGGCAGTCGCGCGTCGAATTCGACGATCCCAGCGGAGCGGAGTTCAACGTGGCCAGACGGGACCTGCTGGCGTTTCTCTACTCCGCCAAGCGCGAGCTGCGCGGCGTGTTGAACCTTTCCAGCGGCCGCCTGCTGCGGATCCAGCGCGGCGGCCCGTGCTTCGTGGCGACAGCCGCATTTGGCGAGGGCGCGCCCGAGCTGGCGGCGTTCCGCGCATTCCGCGACGACGTCTTGATGCGACGGCCGTTCGGAATCCGGCTGGTGCGGATCTACTATCGCGCTGGCCCTGCGCTGGCCCGATGCGTGGCACAAAGTCCAACTGCCATTCGGGTCACGAGGAAGGTGCTGGGTTGGGTCCATCGCGGTCTGGTCGGGAGCGGATACGGATGAGTGAGCAAGCGACGGATGCAGCCAAACCGGGCTCTGCGAAGGCGGGGCGCTGGCTGACCCGCCTTCTGGTGGTGCTGTTGCTCTCGGCGATCGCTTACCTCGGCGTGAGAGAGGCGCGGGACGGCGCCCTGGTTCGCAAGGGCTCGATGGCGCCCTCGTTCAAGCTGGCGCGGTACGGCGGCGGAACCCTCGCGCTCGATGAATTGCGCGGCAAGGTGGTGATGCTCGAATTCTGGGCCACCTGGTGCCCGCCGTGCGTCGCCGAGTTGCCGTCGCTGGCGAAGCTGGCCAGGGAGTTCGAGCCGAGGGGATTGGTGCTGGTGGCCGCTGATCGCGATGAGGGCAGCACGGCCAAGCTCGACGTGGGCAACTTCGTGGCCCGGCGCGCCCCCGAGCTGGCGCAAAGCGTCGTCTTTGCCGACGATGCAACCGCGCTCAAGTACCGGGTCTTCGCGCTTCCAACGCTGTACTTCATCGGTCGCGACGGGAAGATCATCGAGTCCTATTCCGGATACGCGTCCGAGTCCGTTCTTCGCAGCCGAATCGAGCGCGCGCTGGCGCAGTGAAGCTGCCGCGCCTTTACTTCTGCATAAACGCCTGTGAGTCGATGACCTCGATCGACCCGGCTTCGATCGGCAGGGGAAACGAAGCGATTTCCTTGTCCACCTGGAGCACGTCGGGTGGCTTGGGGCTCGGATAAGAAATCGGGCTGGGCGCCTCGCTGGCCAGCGCGCTCGCAAGCTCGGTGACGTCCTTGGCCACGAACACGAAATTGAGACGCGCGGGGCTGAGGTGTCGCCGCACGGCCTGTCGCACGTCCTCCGGCGTCATCCGGGCCATCGCCAAGCGAAACGCCTCCAGGAAGTTCGGCGTGCCGTAGAAGAGCTCGTCGATCGCGTAGCCCAACCTGCGTTGATCGGTTTGATCCCACTGGCGCGTGTACCCGGTGAGAAAGCCTCGGACCACGTCGAATGTGTCGCGCGGAATGCCGTTTTTGATCAGCTGATCCAGAAAGTAGAGCGCTCCCCGCGTGGTGAACACCGCATTGGCCGGTTCCACCGGACGAAGCCAGAGTGAAAAATCCTGCTGGCTGCGCGAGATGTTGGTCGCCGTCAGCGTGGTGCCGCCTTCCTGGATGAAATGCTCGGGGTACGCGTAGTCGCCGTAGTTGAGGCCGCGCCGCTCGCGCAGCTCGCGAAACAGCACGCCTTGAAACTGGCGGTGCTCACCCAGAAACGAAAGCGCGAAGGCGACCGCGTAGTAGTCGGGGTCGCCGCGGCGAAGCCCGTACGCGCAGCCGATGGAGATCGCGGTGGAGATCACGTCCTTCTCCAGGATCAGCGTTCGCCCCTTCACTGCCGGAACCGGCGGCAGATGAACGGGCTCGGCCCCGGTGCTGGGAAGGGCGGAGAGGCGATCCTTGACCCGCTTCTCCAGCTGCGCGTCCACCGGACCTGCGAGGCCGATCGCCAGCCGATCCTGCGTGAACACCCGTCTTGCGTGCGCGCGAACATCTTCGAGCGAGATCGCCGACAGGCCCTCGACCGTGCCTCCGTCAAAGTGCCGGTAGGGATGCTCGTGATACAGCAGCGCGTCCAGCCCGACCTTGCCCAGCGTCTCGTCATCCTGCCCCCGCAGCTGGTTGCGGATGCGATTGACGGCATCAGTGCGCAGTCGCTCGAACTCTTTGGGATCGAGTCGCGGCTCGAGAAGGACATCGGTGAAGATCTTCAGGAAGCGATCCAGATTGTCCTTGTGGACCCGGCCCGCGAAAACCGTCAGCTCCTTGTCGGTCTGGACGGAAATTTCGCCGGCGATGGGGAAGAGCGCCTGCAGCAGCTGCGAAGACGAGAGCTCCTTCGTGCCGCCTTCTCCCATGATCGTCGCGGTGAGGGCAGCGAGTCCCTCTTTTCGTTTGGGGTCGTCGATAGAACCGGACTTGAACACCAGGCGGAAGCTGACGATCGGCTTCGTCGCGTCGGGCAGGACCACGGTCTGCATCGGCTTGGGGCGGTGCAGCGGTCGAGCCGGAATAATCTCCATCTGCCCCTTCCCTTGCGAGTGCTTGGCCAATTCGGTGGGCCCCTCCGGTGGCTCGCTCGGCTCATCCAGCGGGGCGCGGTGCGCGCAGCCGGCCAATGCAAAGAGCAGCCCCCAACCGATGGCGCAGCGTGTTTCTGCCCTCGGCGAACGCGTCATGTCTTGGGCTTTCCTTCCTGCGCCTGCGGCAATTCCTTGGCGGTCAGCGCAAGCGTGGTCCGGTTGCGTGGAACGAGGTGGCGCCGCGCAAAGGCGACCAGATCGCCGGGTTGCACTTTGACCAGATCCCGGTAGTGGAGCTCCAGCGCGTTGGGCGCGCCGTAGACGCCGGCGTGGACCGCCAGCTGCTCGGCAACCTGCTCTGCCGTCTCCAGGGACATCGGCCGCGCGTAGCGCAGGTTGCTTTTGATGTCGGCCACGCGCTTGGCATCCACGTCCGCGTCGAGCAGCTGCTGGACCGCCGCCTCGAACGCCACCTCCACGCGCTCGCGGCTCTGCTCGTCGCTGAGCGTGGCCTGCAGCGCGAACAGGTGCGGATCGCGATGATCGTAGAATCGCGTGCCAATGCTCTCCGCCAGGTGTTTGTCCAGGACCAGCTCCTTGTAGAGCGGGCTGGTGGGGCCCACCAGGTAGGCGCCGAGGACTGATTGGATCGCCGAGTTGAGATCCTCCAACGTCGAGCCAGGCGTGTGCCAGGCGTGGATCAACCGCGGCAGCGTCGGCGTCGGCCACTCGATCTTCGCTTCGCGCTCGCCCTGCTGGCGCGGCTCGGACGGGATTCGCATCCGCGCCGACGTTCCCTTCCACGGACCGTAGTTCTCACGCACCCATTGCATCAGCTTTGCGTCGTCGAAGTCGCCGACCACGAACAGCATCGCGTTGTCCGGCGCGTACCAGCGGTGGAAGAATTCCAGGCTGTATGAGTAGTACTGCGGCATCCGCTTGATGTCCTCGTAGAAGCCGAGCGTGGTGTGCCGGTAGGTGTGGCGCTCGAAGGCGGTGCGGGCCAGCTCCTCCTCGATTTTCAGCTCCGGGTTGGCCGCGCTCTTGTGGTACTCGCCGAGCACCGCTTTGGCCTCGGTTTGAAACGTCTCCTCCGAGTAGCTCAGGTTGCGAAAGCGATCCGCCTCCACCTCGACGAGCTGTTGCAAACCGGAGGAAGGACCGAAGGAGTGATACAGCGTGAAATCATCCTCGGTGTATGCGTTGTCGTTGAATCCGAGCGACGCCAGCAGCTTGTCCCGGGTGCCCTCGGGGAAGCGCTTGGTGCCCTTGAACATCACGTGCTCGAAGAAGTGGGCGAAGCCGGTGTGCAGAGGCTCGACCTCGTTGCGCGACCCGACCCGCACCACGGTGTAGTAGGCGACCAGACCCGGGGAGCGGAATGGGACCCGGACCACGGTCATCCCGTTCTTGAGCTTCTCCACGCGCATCGGGTAGGGAAAGAACGGTTGCTGCGCCTTCTGGGCGACGGCGGCTCCGGCGAGCGCCGCAACGGTGAGCAGCAGAAGAGCGATCATTCGGAGCATCGTTGCCTCATCGAATCCGGTCCGGCTTGGCCACCAAGCCCCGAACCAACCGGGAACATAGAAAATCCGCGTGCCGGGAGGGTGGACAAACCACCGCGGGGCGGCGGATCCGGTGCTCTCGCGAGCCGAAGGGCGCGGAAAGGGTGCCGATTGAGCGGCGCGACACGGTCCTCGATTGGCCGAAAACACGGCAGGCGGCGGATCGCATTGACTGGCTGGCCTCAGCCGTTAGAGTGTTCGACGGTATGGGGGCGATTTGGCTTCGACGGAGGCTTGAAACCCGAGATGCGTGTCGAGCTTGCTGGTGACTCGTTAATCCGCCGGCAAAAACACAAGAGCCAACGACAACGTTGAGCTCGCACTGGCTGCTTAAACAGCTTTAGTGCGCGGTCCTCCCGATCTCGGCCCGTCGGTCGGGGCAGGACCGTCATAATGCGGGCTGGCTGACCTGGATGCCTGGGACCAGGTCGGCGAGATAACCAGGACCGGACTTTGGGGATCCCGTCCGTGGGAGCTTCGGAGTCCTAAAACAAACCGCGGACTACACACGTAGAGTCAAAGGGCAGAGGGCTTTCGGACGCGGGTTCGATTCCCGCCGCCTCCACTATGTTTCCGCTGTATTTGCGCTGAGTTGTTCTTTCGCACGCTGATTAGTGGCCGCATTTTGACCGCATGCCGGTGCAGGCAGATCGAGAACTTGCACCGCACTGGATTTGGTCTCGGGACTCAAATGCGCGTACTTCAGCGTTTGATCCATCGTCGCGTGGCCCATTTGCTCCTGGATGTACTTCAACGGAACACCGCGCATCGCCAAGTGGCTGCCGTAGGTGTGCCGCAAGTCGTGCCAGCCGATCCGGCCCATCTCTCGAGCAATGCCCCCTCGGCGCAGAGCTCGTTCAAGCGGCCACTTCAACAGCCCCGGCGTGAGTGGTTCGCTCTTCGGTTGACAGAAGACGTACCGTCCTTTGAGGTGACGATGCGCCTTCAACGCATCCACAACCGACCGCGGCATATCCACCGTTCGAGCTCGCCCGCCTTTCGGCAGTCCCTCGATCCCGCGCCATATCGTCCGCCGCACGTGGAGCTTCCCTCGGACCAAGTCGAGATCGTTCCATTGCAGCCCGATCAGTTCGCCTAGCCGTAACCCGGTCTTGATCGCGGTTAGTAGAACCAAACGTCCCTCGGGATCCGCCGCCGAGAGAACTCGCTCCGCTTCGTCGAAGTCCAGGAAGTCGAACGGAGGCTTGTCGACGCGCAGGAGCTTGATCCGAGGGAAATGCTCGATGACTCCTTGCTCTTGAGCTATACCAAGTAGCTTCCGAAGGATCGTCAGGGCGTTGTTGATCGACTTGGGATTCAGCGGCTTAGCCTGAGCCCCGTATCGTTTTTTGATCGCCCACTTCGTGGCATTTTCTTTCTTCGCTCGAGCACCTGAAGTCTTTTTCCGCATCATCGCCTTGAAGGCTTCGATGTCAGCCGGGTCTATTTCGTCCAACCGCGTTGCGCCGAAAAAGGGAACGATGTGGCTGTTTAGGGTCTGTTGCTTGCTGGCCACGGTGCTAGGTTTGTTATTGTTTTCGCTGTAGGTCAGAAACCGCTCGACAAAATCCGCTAGCGTCGGCGTTTCCTTTGGCTCTTCCTTTCTGAAGCGTCCGTCTAATAGGGCTTGGCGAACTTCTCGCTCGTACTGCTCAGCACCGCGACGGGTGTTTAGGGGCGATTGAAGACGCACCCTTTGCAACCGCCCGTCCGTGTGCTTGAAGCGGATGTTCACTGTCCACACCTCGCGACGCTTCCCGTTCTCCGTTGTCCACTGCCGCAGTTTGACGCTCATTGTTTGACTCCGAGCGCGCCGCGGTTACCCCGATCGCGTTCTAATTGTTTTTGCACGCCAGTAGTAGCGGGTGCGGGATACCCCAGGCCGAATGCTGCGAGGAGTGCCGCCCGGCCGATGCGAATGGAGCGCCCGAAGTGCAACGCCCACGGAGGTCGTTCGCGCTGGATTTGTTCGTAGAGGGTCTTGCGGTTTAGGCGGAGAAGCTCGGCGGCTTCCTCCACGGTGAGGATCTCAGCGGCGGCGCTGGGCTCGGCGGGGGTCACTGGTCATGTGGCATTTCTCGGATACCGGATCTGCTGGCTGCGGGTTACGACCTTTCGATGAAGATCCGGAGTGGACGGTTTCAGACGGAACGCGGGGGGCTAGGATCCTTCGCTCGAGGGCGATTGACTTGACACAGTCGGTAGAAGGACTTGGTCGCGGAACCCAAAGAGCTACCGAGCAGCCTGACCGTGAACGAGGCCAGTCTGAAGGTCTTGGTCGCCGCGATCCGTCGACGGATGAAAGCGGAGGGCGTGATCGCGCTTTCGATACCTGAGACCGGCCCCGTAATTGCTACCTACCGGAGAGAGTTGGACTCGCCTTAACACTACGGTCGATGTCAGGGCCGAGTTTTCTTCGTTTCTCCATGATCCGGTGAGCGATCAGCGTCCCGACGATGACCGCGCCGACGAGCACGCCGAATTCGAGGAGAAGGAAAACGAATCCTAGAAGTATAGCTGTCAGGTCTCCGAGTCCCATCATTTGCACTTTAGATCCCTCCGTCGCGGCGGGGGCAGAATGTCTCCAGTCCCACTGCACAGATGAAGTCCGCGCAGCGAAGGGACATCAGCCAATCCTCGGTCTGCTTGCAATCCTCTTCATCGCGCGCGTTGCGTCTGATTGTCCGATAGCAATCGTCAATACAAGAGTGGGCTGCGCCTCCGTCCGGGTCGCCGCCGAGGCAATTGAAGACGCGAACGCAAACGGTGCTACAGAAATGATCGCACTTCTCGTGCTGCGCGAGCACTCCGGCGTCAGACACGCTATTGCTTCCGCCGCAAGCCACTAACATCAGCATGGGCACCAGGAGAGGAATTAGGGCGGTGGCGCTACGTCGCTGCATTCTCGGCCCCATACGGTGCAGGTGCAAAAAAAATCGCCGAATCCGGGCGCACAGACGCAGTCTGGCTCCGGAGCCGCCGCAGTGTCGCTTCCCCGCGTCCTCCAAGCGCAGCAACCGCGGCAAAGACCGCGCTCGGCGCACTTCTCATTGATAAGTTGCCGGGCCATTGAAGCCGCATGCGTTTTCGTTGCGCCGACTCCGGGCGGAAAGTTGTGCCATGGCCCCTCGCAAGTGATGTAGGGGAGGCCGTCTCCACCCCCTATTCCGTGGCCATGGTCGTCGGGTCCGTGGTCCCCGCCACCTCCGCCACCTGCCGAGCAACCATAGCATTGCACCAGAACATCAAAACAGATCGACCATTCAGAGGAGCACCCATCGAACCAGAGTCCTTGCTGCACAGTGCCAACGTTGAGGCCTCCGGAATTCATCGCGTCCAAGGCGGGCGAGAGTTCTTCCATCAACATGGCGACGATCGGCGTGTGCATGGAGGGCTGCACGTCTGCTCCCCGAATGGCGGTCATCGGCGGCGGTACGCCGACATCGGGAGAGGTTCCAAACTCCAAGACTTGCTCCTGGCCCGCCCAATTCTGGAACTTGACCTGCTTTGCTCGCATGTTGAAGCCGGCGCGTGTGGTCTGCCCCTGCCAGTCTAGCTGGTACATGGCAAAGCCTTCTCCGTCTGGACCTAAGAGGGAAAATCGCCCTCGGATGTCCGCTTCGGTTTGCGTTCCGTTCGGGCCAATCAAGTCGATATAGGCTCGATTGGGGGTCGTGGGCACAAGCCGGTAATACCAGATTCCATAGAGCGCCCGGATGTTCATTGATGCCTCGCGGTAGTGACAAGAGCCGGGCGGGCTACCCACACAATCACAGTGCGGGCGCGGGAAGTCATCCCAGGCTCCCGCTCGAGCGTCGATACCAGTACTGCAGCAACAGTTCTGTTGATCTGCATTTGCCTGCTGCTCGAACACGAGAGAAAAGCAAACGATCAGAATTAAGAAACCCCTTCTCGTCGTTGTCATCACGCCCTCCTTCCGGGCGAAACGTCCATCTGCAGGCAATGCGCCACCCTCGAGTGCGGCTCGATTAGCGTGGATACCTCGACCACATGAGCGACTCGCTGTACTTGATGTTCAGACACTTGAGCTTCGTGTTCAGACTTGGTTCGCGGCACAGGCCCTCCTTTCGGCCAGGGCCGCGATAAGGCTAAAACCACAAATTTGGGCAGGGGCGGCGGCAATGAAGCAGGCCAGGCTTCGGCGCTTGTCGAAAAGAGGAACGTGGACGGGACAATCAGACACAGCAGACAGCGCTTCATGAAGACCTCCAGTCGGTTGATCTCCGAGCGCCTGAGCATTTCGCGTACCACACTCAGACCACGAGAATCCGGAGAGATCGAGACGCGACCCGTACGTTTTGTTTGTACTTGGTGATCAAAATTCGAGCTTGAAGCTCAACGCGTAGCCGCCCGAGCTGGGACGTGTCCCGGGACACTGAGACAGCCCCGCAGTCATCCCGCACCCATGAGTCAACCCGCACCACAAACTTTTTGCGTAGCTGATCCGGGCAGACGGGCTCTCCATGCGCTGCACGCTCGCGCGCGGTCGTCGGCTCGTCGACTCGAGACGGCGGTCGTGTCAGGGAGCGCTGCGCGATCTCAGGGTCTATTACATAGCGCTTCGACGCGGGCTGACCTCGAACAAGCTGGCGCTCAACTGGTCCGAGGCGTTCGTGATCGACTGGATGAAGACGCTCCGCGTCCCCCCATTCGAAAGCACATATCCGTTGCTTGCCCGTAGGGCGCCGTGTCCGCGCTGTCCGTCCAGCGAAGCTTCCTCGGTCTGTACCGATCGCGTCTTCCCCGGGGGCGCACGGATGCGGTGTCAGACCTGTGGATGCGAGTGGTTGGAGCAGTAAGTGCCGACGTGGGTTCAGCGGCGGAGTTGAATCGTCCGCAATGTGAATGGCTCGCGCGCCCGACCAACGCCACAGTGATAGCTTCGGGCGAATGTTTCGAGGTGCCGGACCAATCGCGATAGCCCTTCTGCTGTGGCCCTTCCTGTCCTGTCACAAGTGCGATTACAGAGAGACCCCGGGGTTCGGCCATAGTCAGCAAAACGGTGAGTGTTGTGAGAGCTTCACGGACTGCCATTCCCACGCTTGCGTGAATGGCACCTGCTGCGTCGACGGCACGGACGACGGCCGCTGTTGCGGGCGGGATTGGGAATGCTGCCCCGGGCTCGTCTGCATACCGAACACGCGTTTCTATTGCGGCGGCCAGTGCGGCAAGCCTGATGGTGGCCCTCCTTAACCCGGCGAATTCGAGCCGTCGGCAGAACCACAGAAACAGCAACGAGCCGTTTGCGCTCTTCTAATCGTGCTCGTCTTGGACCTAGACCGCTGCCGGGTCGTAGTGCCGACGCACAACGGCAATCCCTTCGTCCACCGGCTCTAGCTCAAGCGCTTCGAATCGGCTCTTCGGCTCCCAGAAGACGCGCTCGAAGATGTAGACCCCCACTTGGCCAGTGCTTCGAGCTGCCTGGGCCCGACCTTCTCATTCAATTCCGGATCGCGGCCCTCAGTGCGCAGGCGGAAGCGCTTCAGATAGGCGCGGCCGGCAGCCTGGCTGGATTCCGATGGGGCGAAGAAGACACTGAGCCACAGATTGTCCGGCGGATCGTAAGTCGCACCGAAAATCTTCTGCGCTTCGGGCGTCAACGAGGCCATGCCCTCGCCGCTGCGCGGGCCGGTGCCGACCAGCACCAGGCGACGGACCAGCTCCGGCGCGGTGAGGCTCAGCTCCTGCGCCACCAGGCCGCCGAGTGAGAAGCCGAGCACGTCGACCTGGCTGAGACCCAACGCCTGAATGAAGGCGATCGCGTTGGCGGCCATCCCTTCGATCGAGGTCGGCACCTCGCCGGAGCTGCTGGCGATGCCGGCATTGTCGAACAGGATGACTTCGCGGTCCTTGGCGAAGCCGTCGGTCACCAGCGGGTCCCAATGGTCCATGTTGCCGAGGAAATGAATGTTGAAGACGAGCGGCACGCCGCCGGCCTTGCCGAAACGGCGATAGGCGAAGCGGATGCCATTGGCCTCGATGAACTGCGTCGGTGCGGTCTGATGGTTGTGACCAGTCATCGATCATCCTCCAGCAAAAGTGGGAGCGCCGGGGCTCAGCGCAGTGGCATGGTCGTCTGCCCCACCTCGATCAGGTGGCCATCCGGGTCTCGGATGTACGCTCGGATCTCGCGGCCATGGTCCTTCGGCTCGGTGAGAAACTTCGCGCCTCTGGCCGACCATTCTTTGTAGACCTTTTGAATGTCCGCGACCCGGATGTTCATGAAGGCGCTGGTGCGGTTCGGGTCGGGCGGGGTGGTCAAGGTCACGGTCGGCTTGTCATCTGTCGGCCCGCCGCCGACGTTCAGGATGATCCAGGAGTTGGCGACCTTGATGATCACCGGATCGCGCTCGAGGAGCACCTTGCCGTCGAAGATCCTTTGGTAGAAGTCACGCGAACGATCCTGGTCCGAGACGACCAGGAAGTGGGTGATGACAAAACCATCTTTTGGTGCCGGAAAGTCATTTGGATTCATATCGGACCTCCATTTGCGTTGTTGAAGACGAGCGGCAAGCCGCCAGCGTTGCCGAAACCGCTATAGGCGAAGCGGATGCCGTCGGCCTCTACAACTGCGTTGGTGCGTTCTGATGTGAGCAGTCATGTCAGCGATCGAGAAAAAGTCTGGCCTGCGCCAGAAAGAGATCCGGGTACTGAAAGAGCGATGCGTGGCCCGAGTCCGGGTAGATGATCAGCTGCGCATTGGGGATCTGCTGCGAAAGCGTGAACGAATTGATGGTCGGGACCATGATGTCCCGATTTCCGTTTACGACCAGCGTCGGCTGGGCGATCTTCTTGAGCTCGCCAACGCTGTATCCTCGCACTTCCTTCCATTCAGCGATCGCCGCCAGCTGTGCCTTCATCGTTTGCACGGAGCTGGGCGGGTCGACGTCCTTCCTCCGAAGATGGCGGCGTTCCCAGAAGGCTCTGCCAGCGGCCTGGCTGCTCGCCGACGGGGAAAAGAACAAATAGAGGAAGGCCTCGAGGCCAGCCTCACCTGTCGCCGGATCGGTTGATGTTGCATACTGCGAGTACTTCGGGTCGTCCGATGGCTCAGCCCCGCGCGGTCCGGTGCCAACCAGCATGAGACGCCTCACGAGGGCCGGATGCCGGAGCGTAAGTGCCTGGGCAATGTATCCGCCGATCGAAAATCCCAGGACATCCACCCGCGAAAGGCCGAGGGCACCGACGAAGTCGGCGGCGTGTTCCGCCATCGCATCGACAGTGTTGGGCGTCTCGCCGCTCGAGCTGGCGACACCGGCATTGTTGAAAAGGATCACCGGACGATCCGCGGCAAGTCCATCGGTGACCGCGGGATCCCAATGATCCATCCCGCCCCGGAAGTGCTGCATGAAGAGCAGCGGCTCGCCTGCTTCTCTGCCGAACCGACGGTGCGCGAACCGGATTCCATTCGCTTCAACGAATTGCGTCGGCGCAGTCACGTGCGTGTGCGTCATTTCCCGTCTCCTTCTGAGAGCACGACATCGTCGATCTGAATCCACACGGCGGTCGGGCCTGTCAGCAGGGGTCCGGACTGTAGTCGCCGAACCACCCGGCGAACCGTAGGGAACACGATTCCTTTGTAATTCGTGTGGTCGAAGCAGTAGTGCGAGGCCGGGCCAACGGCCAGATAATCGAGCCGCTGTAGAAGGCCCTGCTCATTGAAGAAGAATGTCTGCTCGCCGCCAACCTGGAAGTTGTTGTGCGTCGGAACATCGGACGGAAATTCACGCGCAGGCATCGCCAGGTTTCGCCGTTCTCCTGGTGCGGCTCGATCTCTGTCAGCTCGAAACCGGGCCGGGTGAAGAGAAACGGCGTCGTCAGATAGTTCCACATCGCGTAACTGGTGAAGTAGAGGCGATGCAGTTGATCCCACGGGGTCTCCCGCACGTGACCGGCGAATGAAGCGCGCGGATTGATGCGCTCATCGACGATCTGGCCGACGCGGTCTTCGATCCACACTCGATCCGGTGTGAAGTAACCGCGATGGTCCGGCCGCCCGTACGGGCTGATCGTGACAGCCGGCCGGCGCGTATCGATCCTCATGGTGACGTTCGGCACGCCTTCCGGGTAACCCTTGAATTGATACAACGCGCCCGTCAGCGAGACGCGCGCGTCGAGGCTTTTCACTTCACGCCAACGATCGAGACCGCCGTGTGCTTTCAAAGCGAGGTCGAGAAGGTCGGTCACATTTTTTCTCCTTCGCGCGAGATCGAGTCATCCGGCAGTCTTCCCGCCGTCGACGGAGACGACCTGGCCGGTCACGAACGAAGCCGAGGGGGAAGCGAGAAAGACGATCGCGCGGGCAATTTCGTCGGGCTTGCCGACTCGACCCAGTGGAACGGTCGACACCAGCGCCGACTTGCTCTTGGCGTTGCCGGTGAAGCGATCGAGCATGCCGGTGTCGGTCGGCCCGGGGGCGACGGCGTTGACGCGCACGCCCGAGCCAGCGCCCTCGAGCGCCGCGGATTTGGTGATGCCTTCGACGGCGTGCTTACTGCCGACATAGACCGAGGCCCCGGCGCCGCCCTGATGACCGTACGTCGAGGAGATGTTCACGATGCTGCCGCTCTTCTGCGCCGTCATCACGCGAAGCTCGTGTTTCAGGCTGAGCAGCAGGCCGAGCACATTGGTGTCGAAGATGGCCGCGTAGCTCTCGGCGGTCTGATCGACGATCGGCCCCCGCTGGCCCTCGGTCCCGGCACAGTTGACGGCGGTATCGATCCTGCCGAAGCGGGCCACGGTCGTATCGACGAGGTTGCGCACCTCGTCCTCGCGACGGACGTCGGCCTGGATGAACGCGGCTTCGGCGTCCAGGCGGCGAAGCTCGAGCTCGAGAGCCTTGCCTTCGGTCTCGCGACGGCCGGAGACGACGAGGCGGGCGCCGTCCTTGGCGAAGGCGATTGCCGTGGCGCGACCAATGCCTGTGAGGGCTCCGGTGATCAAAACGACTGGCTTTTCCATTGCGCTGCTCCTTGAGCGGTGACGGGCCCGGGATGGGCGGGCAGTCGCGCACTGCGAACAGCAATCTGCGGGCCATCGCGTCGCACCAGGCGAACGCCGGGGGCTCATCACCGGCCGGCGAGCAATTGCCCGGCATCTGCCGAACCGTTGCGCGCCTTACGGCGTTTTGAACTGATGCTTGTTGATCCGAAGAGCCCGAATCTTGGATTCGAGCGTCTGCCGAGGAATGCCCAACCTGACTGCTGCTCCGGAAGCACCGGATACTCTGCCGTGCGAGGCTGCCAGAGCGGCCTCGATCCTCTCTCGCTCGGGAGCTGCCCCTGTACCGGGTGCTGAGACCATTAATCCGAGCTCGCTTTCAGCGCTCCGCCTCAGCCATGCTTCATCTACGGAGAACGCTTCTCCATCCGACAGAATGACCGAGCGCTCGATGACGTTTTGAAGCTCGCGAACATTTCCGGGCCAGTCGTAGGCTCGAAGCAGCTCGAGCGTCTTTTCGTCAATGCGTCCGATTTTCTTACCAGCCTTCTGGGCAAAGCGCTGGACCAGATACTCGGCGAGCAGCGGGATGTCGTCGGCTCGGTCGCGGAGCGCGGGGACTTCGATGGGAAAGACATTCAGCCGGTAGTAGAGGTCCTCGCGGAACTTGCCCTGCGCGACGGCGCTTTTCAGGTCGCGGTTGCTTGCGGCCAGGACGCGCACGTCCACGAGGAGCGCCCGGTTGCTTCCGACCCGCTCGAACTCTCTTTCCTGCAGCACGCGGAGCAGAGAGACCTGAGCTTCGGGTGGCAGCTCGCCGACCTCGTCGAGGAAAATCGTTCCTCCGTCCGCCGCTTCGAAACGCCCGATCCGGCGCTGCACAGCGCCGGTGAAGGATCCCTTCTCGTGGCCAAACAGCTCGGACGCAATGAGCGTGGGAGGGATGGCGGCGCAATTCACGCGGATGAATGCCCGGCTCGAACGCTTGGAGCTCCGGTGAATCGCCCGGGCGATGAGCTCCTTGCCCGTACCCGTCTCACCCAGAATGAGGACGGTTGCGTCAGCGCCGGCCACCCGTGCCACCTGAGCGAGCACGCGCCGAAGAGGTGCGGAATAGCCGACGATTTCCTCGAACATCGAGGAGTGATCGATCTCATCTCGAAGGGCCTGGTTCTCGTTTCTCATCCTCTCTTCGGCCTGCTTGCGATCGTGGATATCGGTTCCCGTCGCGTACCAGCGAAGGAGATTGCCTTGCTCATCGAAAAGCGGGTTGTAACGGATGAGAAACCAGCGGTACTGCCCGTCTTTGCCCCGCGCCCGTTGTTCGTTTTCGAACGGGATGCCGCGTGAAAGCGCCCGCTGGCGTTCGTCGCGCAGCTTCTCCACATCTTCCGGATGAAAGACCCGCGTTCGATAGTCCGTCGCCGTCACCTCTTCCATCGTGAGGCCGGTGTAATCGAGCGATGATTGGTTGACGTGGATGACAGTCCCGTCGGGTCCCAGGACGACGATGGCCTGAGGGATGGCGTCGGTGATCCGCCGAAGCTCCTGCTCGTCTCTTCGGAGCTTCTCTTCAGCCCGCTTCAGGTCGTCGATGTCCGTGTTCGTGCCGTACCACTGGATCACCTGGCCGAGCTCATCGCGCTGCGGCTCGACGCGGACGATGAACCAGCGGTATTCGCCGTCGAAGCGCCGCAGACGCGCTTCGATCTCGCCAGGCTTCCCCGAAGGGAGGATCTCGTGCGCCCATTTGTCCATCGTCCGCACTGCATCCTCCGGATGGATGATGGCCTTCCATCCCCAGCCGTGCGCCTCTGTTGGCGAAAGACCCGTGTAGTCGTGCCATCGTTGATTGAAGTAATCGGCAGTGCCGTCGGGTAGGGCGCGCCACGCTTGGGCGGGTATGGTGTCGATGATCAGGCGAAGTCGTTCTTCGGACTTTCTGATCTCGGTCAGCGCCTGTTGCAGTGCGGCGTGCGTACGCTCGGTCTCGATCGCAATCAGCGCGACGTGACCCGCTCCTTCGATCAAGCGCAGCTCGCTGTCGGTCGGGGCCCGCGGCTTCATGTAGTACATGCCGAAGGTACCCAGAACTTGTTTGTCTTTTGAAACGATCGGCTGGGACCAACCGGCGCGGAATCCGTAGCTCAACGCGAGGTCTCGAAACGGGGCCCACAAGGGATCGTGAACGATGTCTGAGACAATGACTCGTTCCTTCCGAAATGCTGCCGTCCCGCACGAACCTACGCACGGACCGATCGTCAGCGGCGCAATAGTCTGGATAAAGCCGCTGGGAACCCGGCTCACCGCTCCCGGCCACAATCGTTGCCCGTCCGGATCCATCAGGAGGACACAGGAAATGGCATCTGGAGCCTGCGCATCGATGGTGCGGCACAGGTCGTCCAGGACTTCAGCGAGGCTCGCGCCGCCGGCGATCATCTGCAGCGTTCGTTGTTCCGCCACGAGGAGCGATCCTTCTGTGCTGCTCATGGCCACCTCCTAACCGAACGCGGGCAGCGTGGCGCTTCCGCTAGCACCCGCGGTCCGACGCGCAGAGCCACTCCCGGGATGGGCGAGCTCGGATCTGCTTTTTAAACGCCGAGCTTGAGCGCTGCCATGGAGATATCCGTCGTCCCAGGGAATCGAGTCCGCTGGGATGCCCTGCGCCCTTCCCGCCGTCCTGGCCACCGAAGGGAGTCCCGGCTGGGGCAGCGCAGTGGGCGACCCGACCAGGACGGCGCGACGGCTGGGCAGATGCCGGGCAATTGCTGCTCGGAGGATCAGCGGGACCCAGGCATTCCCTACTGCATGAGGGTGGCCCGCGGCTTGCTGTGCGATGTGCGCGATCGCCGAGACTGACTTGGAAACGAAGATCGAGAGCGCGTGGGATAGAAGGCGGCGGTGAATGACGTTCAAGATCGAGCGCGGCTCGAATGGGGAGGAATCGACCATTCGGCTGATTGGGTCGGTGAAATCCGAGCATCTCTCGGAGATCGCGCGCCAACTGGAGAGCTGTGGTCCAGGCGCCGCCCTGGATCTGGAGGAAGTCACCGTCGTCGGCGTCACGGTCATCCACTTCCTGGGCGAGTGCGAGCGGCAAGGCACCGAGCTGCTCCATTGCCCAGCCTACATCCGCGAATGGATCTCGCGGGAAGGAGAGCAGGACGAATGAGCTTGCGGAGGGAAGGCGATGTTATCCGAACCTATTCCTAGGGAGACCCAATGCCAATGATCGACGTTTACGCTGCCGCAGATCTGTTCCCTGCGGGCACCGAACGTACCCTCGCTGAGGAGCTCACGGGCGCGTTGCTACGCGCCGAAGGCGTGACCACTCCGTCGCAGCTGCACCTCGACAACACGGCGGCCTACGTGCATCGGCTCCCGGCGACGGCGGTCCACACGGCGCGGACTGCCTCCGCGCGCACCGTGCGCGTCCAGGTGCTCACGCCACCCGGCGCCTTGAACCGGGCGGCCCAGAAGCTCCTCGTCGCGGAGGTGACGGAGATCGTCGCAAAGATCTCCGGCGACCCCTCGCAAGCCGCGCGCACGTGGGTGCTGCTCACCGAGGCGGCGGAAGGAGGCTGGGGCATCGCCGGCACGGCGCTCGGCCGCGACGAGTTCGCCGCGCTGGCGACAAAGGCAATTACAGACAAATCAGTGGAGAGAAAACAATGAAAAGCGTGTCGACGCGGCTCGTGATCGCAGCAGCAGCCTTTCTCGGCACATCGTTGGCAGTTCCAATGTCTGCCTGGGGAGACGCACCCCAACGTCATGATCAAGTACCCGGGTTCTATCGTTTCAACGTCGGGGATCTCGAGGTGACGTCGCTCTTCGATGGAGCCGGCAAGTTCGAGCTTCCCTGGCTGAACGGGAAGGACAGCATCATGATCGCCGTCTCGAACACTGCGAAGAAGGAACCTCATTTCCTCGACGGTTTCGAAGCCGCTTTTCTCGTGAACACCGGCAAGCAGCTCATTCTTGTAGACGCGGGCTCGGGACAATGGTTTGGCGGAGGGGCGTACGGTCGCCTGGAGAAGAGCCTTCGTAGCGCCGGATATACCGCCGAGCAGGTCGATCTCGAGCTGGTCACGCACCTTCATTCCGATCACATCGGCGGATTGACAACCCGCGAAGGGAAGCGCGTGTTCCCCAACGCCGAAGTCTACGTTACGAAGGCTGAGAATGATTTTTGGCTGTCGCCGGAAATTGCCGCCAAGGCACCGAAGGAAGCGCAAGAATTCTTCCAAGCCGCCCAGGCCATCAGCGCGCCATACATCAAAGCGCGCAAATGGCACACCTTCAGCAGCTCGGATGAAATCGCGGAAGAAATCAAGATTGTTTCCCTTCCCGGCCACACGCCAGGACATACTGGTTACGAATTCAGCTCAAAAGGCCAAAGGATTCTGTTCTGGGGTGACATCATGCATGCCCAGAACGTGCAGCTGAAACATCCGGAGGTCAGTGTTGTCTTTGATATCAACCCGGCGGCGGCGGTGGCCACGCGGAAGAAGTTGCTGCCTACTCTTGTTGGCGGGAATGTTCTGATCGCGGCTCCGCATTTCCCCTTCCCGGCAGTCGGTCGTCTGTATAAAGATGGCGATGCCTATGGCTGGGTACCCATCCAGTTTACCGACCAGTGGACTGCGAGATAGCGCTGAATGAAGATAGCGATATTGGACGATTATCAAGGCGTAGCGCTGCAAATGGCAGACTGGTCGTCCATTCCCGGCAACCCCGAGATCAAGGTGTTCCACGACCACGTCGCCGAGCTCGAACCGCTCGTTCAACGTCTGCTTCCCTTCGATGTTCTCTGCATCATGCGCGAGCGGACCTCGATGTCGGCAGACCTGTTGGATCGTCTGCCGAATCTCAAACTCATCGCTTCTACGGGGGCGCGGAACGCCGCGATCGACACCGAGGCGGCTAAGCGCCTCGGCATCGACGTTCTTCATACGGGCTATGAGTCGACCCCGACGATCGAGTTTACCTGGGCCCTGATCCTGGCGCTGACGAGGAACGTCGTCGCCGAGAATGTCTCCGTTAGGAGCGGCGGCTGGCAGACGACCGTGGGCGCGGATCTTCATGGCAAGGCGCTCGGGATCGTGGGACTGGGGAATATTGGATCTCGAGTCGCCGAGATCGGACGGGCTTTCCGCCTGAACGTGCTCGCCTGGAGTCAGAACCTGACGAGAGATAAAGCCGAGGCCTCAGGCGCCAGCTTGGTTTCCAAAGAAGAAATATTCCGCCAAGCGGATATTCTGTCCATCCATCTCGTTCTCAGTCGCAGGACTCGAGGCTTGGTAGGGAGAAATGAGCTCGACCTGATGAAGCCGACCGCATATCTGATCAATACATCACGCGGTCCCATCGTCGATGAAGCAGCGCTGATCGAGATGCTGAAGGCTCGGAAAATAGCCGGTGCCGCGATAGACGTATTCGATCTTGAGCCATTGCCCGCCGAGCATCCCTTCCGCCATCTCCAGAACGTTCTGGCGACACCGCATATAGGCTATTGCTCCAGGTCCTTGTACGAGACCTTCTATAAGGACTCGGTCGCAAATATCAGATCGTGGTTTCTCAGAAACGCAGAGAGGATGAAATAGCCGGTGAAATAGTCACCGCCATCGCCTCGATGCGCGGCACGCGATCGGCGCGCTCGATCATCGAAGGAAACGAGACGCATCGCGCGCGACGAGGACTTCGTTTATGGAGAATGGTGTCCGTCTCGATGTTTTATGACGTACTGAGCGAGGGCATCATCAATGACGGGATGCGCTGCCGCTGCGGGCAGGATTTCGTCCACTTCCACCACCTTGCCCTCCAATTGCTTGTAATCCTGAAAAAACCTGCGGACCATAAGTAGCCTGTGCCGCGGCAATTCACTGGCCTCCTGATAGGAATTGTATTCGGGATCCGCCGTCGCAACAGCAATGATCTTGTGATCCTTGTCTCCCGAGTCGATCATCGTCATCAGACCAATAGCCCGCGCATGGATCACGGTCAAGGGCACCACAGGATGCTGGCAAAGCACCAGGACATCGAGAGGATCATGGTCCTCAGCCAGCGTACGAGGGATGAATCCGTAATTCGCGGGATAAAAGACAGCTGAATAAAGCACGCGGTCCATTCGGATTAGTCCAGTACGCTTATCGAGCTCGTATTTAATGTTGGACCCCAGAGGAATCTCGATCACCGCGGAGAACTCACGTGGAACCTGATCACCAGGACTGAGATCATGCCAGGGGTGTGTCATGATTGCCTTCCGGGCTCCGGATTGCCAATGGCGATCTGGCGATTTCGGAGCAACTCGTCTCGAAGAATGCGACCTGGGCCTCGCCAGCCGTGGCTTTGGCCAGCAGCGTCTTGCCGTTGCCCGAGGGCCCGACCATCAACACATCCTTGGGGATATCTCCACCGAGTTGTGACCGTAACGTCCTCGGGCGTGACCTCGATCGCTCCTGCCGATCCCATACATACTGGCCAGTCCTCGCCGGCAGAGCCGGCCGCTCGCCGGTAGGCCATGTACCAGAAACCGCCGGGCAGCGCGAGCGGCAGAAGGTTCAGCAAGCAGCGCCATGCCCAGACCGAAGCTGCTCGCGATGAGCGTCCAGACAGGGCGAGCGGTGGGCGCGGTCTGATGGGTGTGAGCGGTCGTATCGATGTCCTCAGGTCGAAGAATCCTCAAGTAGATGTGGCTCGAGCGAGCGCGATTAGTCAGCGAGCATGCCCCCGTCTACTGGGATGGAGGCACCGGTCATGTACGACGCATCTGTCGAAGCAACAAAGGCGATCACGTGAGCGATCTCCTCCGGCTTTGCCAGACGCTTGACGGGTACCGTCGAAACGAGCGCCGCTTTGTTTTCATCCGTATTGGTGAAGCGCGTGAGCATGCCCGTATCGGTAGTGCCCGGAGCGACCACGTTGACCCGAATTCCGCTCCCTGCGACTTCCAGCGCTGCGGATTTGGTCAATCCTTCCACCGCATGTTTGCTCGCGACATAAACGGATGCTCCGGCGGCATCGACGCTGCCATAGGCCGACGAGACATTGACGATGCTCCCGCTTTTTTGTGGCAGCATCACCCGCAGCTCGTGCTTCATGCTGAGCAGCACGCCGAGCACATTGGTGTCGAAGGTGGCGGCGTAGCTCTCGGCGGTCTGATCGACGACCAGGCCCCGCTCGCCCTCGGTCCCGGCATTGTTGACGGCGGCGTCGATCCTGCCGAAGCGGGCCACGGTCTGATCGACCAGGTTGCGCACGTCGTCATCGCGACGGACGTCGGCCTGGATGAACGCGGCCTCGGCGCCCAGGCCGCGAAGCTCGGCCTCGAGAGCCTTGCCTTCTTCCTCCCGGCGGCCGGAGACGACGAGGCGCGCGCCCTCCTTGGCCAGGGCGATGGCCGTGGCGCGACCGATGCCTGTGAGGGCTCCCGTGATCAAAACGACTGGCTTTTCCATGGTGCTGCTCCTTGAGGGGTGTTCGTTGCAGTGGCAACAGAAGTAAGTTCCATGGCGCTTCTCACCAAGACTTTGTATGCAGTCGGTGATGCCTGAGAGGCATGGGACGGCCATGGAGCTGCGCCATCTGCGTTATTTCGTCGCCGTCGCCGAACAGGGGAACCTGACGGTTGCAGCCGAGCGGCGGCTGCACACGTCGCAGCCGTCACTCAGCCGGCAGATTCGCGATCTGGAGTACGAAGTCGGTGCTGAGCTGCTGACCCGCAGTGCGCGCGGGGTCGAGTTGACCGCGGCGGGCCGGGCTTTTCTCGATCATGCGCGGCTGGTACTGGCGCAGGTCGACGCGGCAGGTGAAGCCGCCCGGCGAGCGGTGCATCCAGCGAAGAAGACTTTCGCCATTGGTTTCCAGACAGGGCACGAAATGAATTGGCTGTCGCCGGCGATGCATGTCCTGCGCGATGAGCTGCACAACATCGAGGTTACGATCTTGAGCGGCTATTCCCCGGACCTCGCCGATGCGCTCGCTCGTGGCCGGCTCGATGTGGCCTTTCTCCGAGTCGAGCCGCAATTCGATCTGGAATACCGGGTGGTGACCCACGAGCCGCTCGTGGTGCTGATGCCGAGCGACCATCGACTGACGGCGCGCGAGTCAATCCGTCCGCAAGAGCTCGTTGGCGAAATCTTCATCGGCGGGTCGAACAAGGCAACGGTGCTGCGCGCCGTCACCGAAAACTATTTGAAGCGCGCCGGCGTCGATATCAAACGCGATCACGCGGTGGACAATCTCGCCATGGCCATATCCCTGGTCGCTTCCACGCGCGGGGTGTCGCTGATGCCCGCCTACGCAAAAAACCTGCTGCCCTCGTCCGTCGTCAGCCGCCCGCTAGAGGGCGATGTGCCGACAATCGATCTCGCCATCGGCTACAGCAAGGCGAACACATCGCCGACCTTGAAGCTGTTCGTTTCAAGGGTGGACGAGTTGATCGCCCGCGGGGCGCAGAAAGCCCAGTGAAACATCGAGGTGATCGTAGTCGCCCATACCGCCGTGAACCTTCAGCGGGAGAGCGAACATTATTCTAAACAATCTCTTGCGCTCCGGCTCCGTTCCTCTCAAATGTCCCCATGCGATCAGACATCGTTCCCGGCGCGACTTTCCCCGACTACGAGCTCACCGACCACACCGCGAAGCGGCGCAAGCTTTCCGAGCTGCAGGGCCCAGATCCAATGGTTCTCGTTCTGAGCCGCGGAGCCTTCTGCCCGAAGGACCGCCGCCAGATGGAAGGGCTGCTTCAGCTCCATCGGGAAATGGAGGTCGGCTACTGCCGGCTGGTCACCATCAGTACTGACAACCTGATCGAGACCTACGAGTTCCGAGCGGCCGTCGGAGCGCACTGGCCGTTCCTCTCGGACCCGGCGCGCAAGGTTCAAAAGGACCTCGACATCGCCGAGTACACCGACTCGACGCACAACCCGATGATCCCGCATACGATCGTCCTCGAGCCCGGCCTGGTGGTGCACAAGATCTACGACGGCTACTGGTTCTTCGGCCGCCCGACCGTCGAGGAGCTGCGCAATGATCTGCGAGCGGTCTTGCACAAGTGTCGCCCGGACTGGAACATCACCAGCCCCGAGCTGCGCGCCGCCTGGGAGAAGGGAAACAAGAATCGCTTCTATCCCTACGGCAAGACCTACGCGGAGGTATTTTCGGAGCAGGATTCGCTTGGCGACCAGAAAGCCGCAGCGAAGCTGGATATCTTGCATCAGATCTCAATCCGAGCGCCTCCGCAGCGGGTTCTTGCCGCGGTCACCACCCAGGCTGGCCTTCGCAGCTGGTGGACGGCGAGCAGCGACGTCAAACCGGAGATCGGCTTCGTCAACGTCTTTCGGTTCAACAACGGAAAAGTCGAATTCCACTTCAGGGTCGACGAGCAAACGCCGAGGCGCGTCGCCTGGACTTGCGTGCGGGCTCCGAAAGTCCCGGACGAATGGGTGGACACCAGGCTCACCTTCGAGCTCACTGCGCAGGATTCGGCAACCATCCTGCGTTTCGGCCACCGCGGCTGGCGATCGATCGAGGGCGCCTACGTCGAATGCAATACGGTCTGGGGCGAGCTGATGCACCGCCTGCGCGCGCACGCGGAAGGGAAGCCGACCGAGCCTTATTTCGCCGGCTGAAATCGTCTCGGGCGCGGGCATCGGTCTCCCCATTTCCCGCCGGTCACCGGGATTCAGCTTGTCGGTTTTTCCGGCCTACAACCGCCTTTATAATTCAAGGCGCGCGTCCGTAAACCGGGCTTCAGGCACTCGCCCGTCAGCGGTGGATGCTGTATTCATCCTGGGGAAGAAGAGGAGGCGCGGCACGATGCCCTGGGATCCTTCGCAGTACCTGAAGTTCGCCGGCCATCGCTTGAGGCCAGCGATCGATTTGCTGAATCGGATCGACGTGGCCAGCCCTGGCCACATCTATGATCTGGGTGCCGGCACCGGCAACGTCACACAGCTGCTCAAACTTCGCTGGCCCAACGCGCGAATCACTGGCGTGGACGCATCGGAAGAGATGCTCGCCAGAGCGAGAAAATCGCTCCCGGAGATCGCGTGGCACCGAGCGGACCTGGCGACGTGGCGGCCACCGGAGCGGGCTGAAATCATTTATTCAAACGCCGCGCTTCATTGGGTCGGCGACCATGAACAGCTTCTCCTCACGCTCTTTTCCGCCGTCGCACCTGGAGGAGTGCTCGCCGTGCAAATGCCGCGGAATTTTTCAGCGCCCTCGCATACCGCCATTGCCGAGGCCGTTCGGAGCGGACCGTGGCGGCGCAAGCTCGAGCCCCGGCTTCGTCCTGCCCCAGTAGCCGAGCCGGCGTTCTACTTTGGCGTTTTGGCTGCCCGCGCTGCGAACGTCGACATCTGGGAGACTGAGTACCTTCACGTACTGGAAGGCGAGCACCCGGTGAAAGAGTGGACCAAGGGGACGCAGCTGAAACCGCTGCTCGATGCGCTGGACGAGCCCGAACGGAGCCGCTTCGAGACGTGTTACGCGGATCTTCTTGCAACCGCCTACCCGCGCCGTCCGGATGGCCGCACGCTGTTTCCCTTTCGGCGCCTGTTCATCGTGGCCACAGCAGAATGACTGCGCTGCCTTCTAGGCGGCACATCACGGCCAAACATCCGCCACTCGCGTCCGCGAGACCAGCTCCTCGCACGAGACAAAAGTGACGCTGGAATATCCAGTTTAATAGCGCTGCAACGCCTCACCATCCAAAACTTCGCAGCCGGGTTACTTAGTAATGAAATACGCGTCTGTCATTAACTTACTTTCGGAGGAATAAATGAATTCATTGAGAAACAAACTAACAATGTGCGCATTGGTGGTTGCCTCTTTTGGTGGAGTCGCGGATGCAGCACAGATCACTGTTTTCGAAGCTCCGCTCGACAATTTGAATCAGGAAGTTTCGGCCGATTTCGCGGCGGACCGCGAGCGGGGTCGCGCCTGGATTGATGTGCAACTGGAAACCGATCTCGTCGGTGAAGGAACGCCGGGGCGCGAGGTGATCTCGAAGGCAGTCGCAGGGCTCTTCTATGACTCCGCCCGCAAGCAGGTGCTCTATCGGACCGCCGCTGGAACCGTGGTTTGCGCCCAGGACGCCACCTTTTTTTGGAGAACTTATTTGCGGAGCACAGGGCAGTGCCTGCTGACCCCGACTTCCGAGCAGCGCAAGATGGACGATGGATTCAAAGTTCGCGAGCAAACCGTGGCCAAGGTTGTTTTCGAAGTCCAGCCTTAACTACTCGCAGCGCACATCCAAGCTCTCGAGTCCGGAGTATCTGGAAGATAAATACACAGTCGTTTCACTCTCAAAGGAAAAGGAATTGTGATGATTGGCTTAAGAAAATCTGCCTCGGGTGCAGTTCTGGGTTTACTGTGGCTCGCTGCTTGCGGCGGAGGTTCTCCATCTCCTGCGCCGGGCATTCCGGGTCAAGCTTCGTCGAGTCTCACCCTGACCCTGAGCAGCGAGGGCGTGAGCCCGAAAGCGAGCTCCGTTTCAGGAAACAGCTCGCTGACCATCGTCAACAGCGACAGTGCGCCTCACCAGCTCGCTTCCAATCCGGATCCCCAGCAGGCGGACTGCCCCGAGCTGAACGGCCCGACGCTCCTGCCTGGAGATGGATTTACAGTGACCATTGGGAGTCGCAATGCAACGTGCGGGTTCATCGACAGTTTGAATCCTACTGACTCAAACTTCCAGGGGACGATCACCGTCACGACCGCTGACCCCGGCCCGTCGGGTAGCGGTGGCGGTGGTGGTGGCTACGGCGGCGGATACTGATCGATCGCAATTGGTGCGGCCCAACTTCGCGTCCGGGTTACTTGAGAAATGAAATACGCGTCTGTCATTAACTTACTTCGGAGGAACCTATGAAATTGTTCACAACCAAATTTATAACGTGCGCATTGGTGGTTGGGCCTCTTGTCGGAGTGGCGGATGCCGCTCAGGTTATTGTTTTCGAGGCCCCACTCGACGATTGGAACCAGAAAGTCTCGGCCGATTTCGCGGCGAACCGCGAGCTGGGTCGTGCCTGGATTGAAGGGGAGTGTCTGGTGGTTCCGCGCATCGAGCAGCGCAAGATGGACGATGGATTCAACATTCGCGAGCGAACCGTGGCCAAGGTCATTTTCGAGGCTCAGACCTCCTCTGCTTCTCAGCCTGCCGCGGCCTCCAAACAGCTGACAGGTGAAACGGTGGGCAAATGACACGCGAGCAATTGATGTCCAAGCCCGCCACCCTCAGCAAGCTGATTGTGATTGGCTTGCTGGGGGCCCTCTCCTTGCTGCTCGTGGAGATTCGATTCGAGCACCGGGAAGCGCTGGGTGAGGCTTGGCAATCGTGGATACCGCTCTTCTATTGCGGCGCCATGCTCGCGCTCGGGGCAGCTGCATTGGCGCGATGGCATCGGGGCGGACGTCAGGTGTTGCTGGTGGGATTCGCGGTTGCTTTTCTGATCGGTCTCCTCGGGACCTGGTTCCACAGCGAAGGCCATCCGATTTCCGGAGTATTGCAAGTGTTAGCAGCGTGGGCGCTGCGTCCCGGCGACGCCGGTGGAATCAAGATGGGCGCCCCGCCGGTTTTGGCCCCGCTGGCGTTCGTTGGGTTGGGATCGATGGGCGTGCTTGCGTGCTCGTGGCGTTTCGCATCGGAACAGACCGTTCAGTCTCTCGACCCGGCTCGAGACACTCATAGCGAAGCGCCGTCGAAGGCCGCTCGTTCGATTGTGAGCTCGCCTGCGCTCATCCGCTCAGGCCGCTCAAAGGAGAGCGCCGTTCGATGAAACAATAGGCTGTGTCATACAACGGACGTAAATTCGCGGTGTTTTAAAACAAACAGGAGCTATCATGCAACGACGTGAATGGGCCATGTCATTAAAACAATTGAGAGGCGTCATAGCACGACGTCAATTTTGTAGGCTGGTAGGAGGTGCGCTGGTTGCCATTCCGGCCGGCTTGTTTTTGGTCCGATGTGGCGGTGGCAGTACCGACCAAACCGCGAACGGCCCCACGAATCAGCCGAGCCAAAACGGAACCAAGCTCATCTTTACCTCAAACGTCGTCGGCGATCATTCGCATACCTTCGGGATTGAGATGGCCGCGATCGATATGCCTCCTGCCAACGGAGTGAATGGGCCGTCCAGCGTGGTTGAAAACCATTCGCACAGCGTAGTCGTTTCCTTGGCACAGCTATCCAGTATCAGTGCCGGCCAGACGGTACAAGTGACGACCGGAACAGCCGATGGTCACGCCCACCTCTTCACCTTTCTCAAGCTCGCCTGATGTCTGAAATAAATCCAGTGGGCGCGTACCGGTGTACTGACAGAAAGAGCACTTGAATTTCCTCAAACCCCTCGAGAAGACCCATGAATCAGCTGTTTGACAGAATCCTGGCTACCCCCGACCGAAGCCCCGCGCCGCTGCTCCTCGTGAGAGGCGTCGTGGGTTTCGTGTTCCTGCTGGAGGGAATTCTCAAGTTCGTCTCGCCAGACAAGCTGGGCGTCGGACGATTCGTGAAGATTGGAATTCCCTCACCCGAGGTGCTGGCTCCGTTCGTCGGCGTCGTTGAGATCGCCTGCGGCCTGCTCATCGTTTTCGGGTTGCTCACCCGGCTTGCCGCCCTGCCTCTGATTATCGACATGCTGGTGGCGATCGCCACCACCAAGGTGCCCATTCTGCTCCACGGCGGATTTTGGGACATGGCGCACGAAGCTCGGCTGGACTTCGCGATGCTGGCGTCCTCCTGCGTCTTGCTCGCAGTGGGCGCGGGAGCTCATTCCCTCGACGCCTGGCTGCGGAAGCGTTTGGGACAGCAACAATCGTGGCGAATGACTCTCAGTCCGGAATAAATCCATGCTCGTGTCGGTGAACACAGGCCCCCAAGGAAGCGATGAAGAGCTGCTTTTGGCTCTGGCAGCCGGGGATGACAGCGCCCTGGGTCCCCTTTACCGCCGATATGTTCCGACGGTCTTTAAGATGGCGGCCGAATCATTGGGCAAAGACGCCGCGGAAGACATCGTGCAGGAGGTCTTTGCCTCCGTGTGGAAAAACGCGGAGACGTTCGACCCCGCCCGCGGCCCGGTACGTCCCTGGATTGTCCAGATTGCGCGCTCGCGCGTGCTCAACGAATTGCGACGCCGAAGCCGCAAGCCCGAATCGAGTGACGAGCGCGATGGCTCGGCGTTGCAGGAACTGGCAGATGGGGCGAGCTCACCCGACCAGGCGGTCTGGGAAGAGTATCGGCGATCTGCGATTCAGAAGGCGATCGGTGGTCTAGCGCCTCCTCAGCGCCAGGCCTTGAGGCTGGCATTCTTCGAGGACCTGACGCACGAGCAGGTCGCCGATACCCTCAAAGTTCCCCTTGGAACCACGAAGACCCGCATCCGCTCGGGAATCCAGCAACTTCGCATTGCGCTCGCGGCGATGGCTGCCGTCCTGGTCGCTTTCGTGGCGGCTCGGTTCGGGCTCCAGTATGCCGCGGACCGAGCGCGACAGTCGCGCACCGAGGCGGCGCTCCGAATGGTGACCGCCAGCGACACGCAGGTGCTGAGGCTGGTTGCCACGCCCAACGCGCCCGCCGCGGCGCACGGAAACTACCGAACCCGGCCGGGAGCCTCGAACGCCGTTCTCACGTTCTCCGACTTGCCTCCGCCCCCGAGCGGAAAGATGTATCAAGCCTGGACCCAACGCGAGGGCAAGTGGATTTCGCTCGGCCAGGGCGTGCCGGACGCAAGCGGACGCGGGCTGATCGTCTACGAAGAACGCGCGCCTCTCGCTCCGCCTCAAGAGCTCCAGCTCACTTTGGAACCCGAAGGCGGCAGCGCTTCGCCAACCGGCCCTCCGCTGATCTCCTGGCCCGGGCGCTGACGCGTAATGAGATCGGCCGGGCCGTCACAACCGAGCCATCCACTCGACGAAGCGGCTGCTCGAGTCTGCAGAACGTCGGCGCGGCTAATTGCATACAATTGATCGCAGGTCAGCTTCACCTTCTCCATCGAGTGGTTCATTTTTCCTCGTCTCGTCCTTGCTGTCGCTCTCAGTGTCCGGCTAAATTACGACTGCCGCGCAAGTGGGCGGGAATGAGATCGTCAGCGGGCAGATCGTGGCGTCGGATGGCAATCCAATAGAGGTTCCCCGACCCGTGGGAGGCGGAGTGTTGATCGCGCGCGTGTTTTTCCTGGCTGGTGCCTCGATCGTCGGGGTCCTCGGGGCGCTGCACCTGTTCTACACCTTCTTCTCCGACAAGTTCCTCGCCCGCGATCCCGCGGTGGTCGACGCGATGAAGGGCACCTCGCCGCGCATCTCCCGCGGCACCACCATGTGGCGCGCCTGGATAGGGTTCAACGCCAGCCATTCGCTGGGCTGTTTCTCGGTGGGCGCGGGCCTCGTCCTGCTGCGCTGACCAGGAAGACCGCAGCGACGAAGGCATGGAACGAAGGCGACCTCTTGAATCTGCTGCTCAGACCAACGGAGGTCGGAGAGACGCTTCTCCGCGTCTTGTTGCGCGCTCCTGTAGCTCCCGGAGGAGCTCCTCTGGAGGAACAAAGAACGGGTTTTCTTGAAGTACTCCGCCGATGATGATCAGCGGGTGGGTACGCATGGTGTCAACAATGATTCCACCGCCAAACTTGGCGGCATCGTAAATTCAAACAAGCGGGTCCGGGTACCTGCTTGAAATGTGATTGACCCGAGTTTCAAACTCGAAGAGGTCATTCACACCGCGGCGGTCTTCCAACGCCCACTCCATTTGAGCGACCCAACGGGTAAGCGCAAACGCCCCAGACTTGCCCTCGGCGAGAACCTGCTCGATCAAACCCAGCATTCTATGTTGATCGAAATGTCCATCGCTCAGGGTTGAATCCTCCCAATTCCGTACTTCGAGTTGTCCCGTTTGCTGCGTTTCGGTCACCCTGATGCCATGCGATTCGAGCCGCTCCAAATGACTTCCTCGACGCTTTGGGTCAACGACGTGAAATGCCTTTTCGCCCCGCTCAATCCCCTCCATGATGAATGGCAGCAAGACTCGATACTCCTCGTCCCGGTTGTGGAAGAATGCGCAAACGTGGCGATATCTGGTCAGCGTTACCCCTGCAAAGTGGACGGGGGCAGCCGGCTCTGCATTGGTCTCAGCCATCTTGATCCTCCCTACTTCGCCTTGCCTTGAATCCGGGTCTACTACTCGCGGTTAGTGGCGGGTTCAAGTCCGTAGGAACACCTTGTTAGCAAGCGGGCACATACGAAACCGACAGCCGGTCGATCGCTTCTGAAGTCACTCGCTGCGCCGAGGACCACCTTCGAAGGCGGGGCTGGCATCCACCCAGATTGTTGCATCTCGTCTGGACGAGTCACGACAACGAGTGTGCGGAGACGCGCTGGTTGCAACTCGATGCCGTTCAGAGCGGCACCCATTTGAAAGCGATGCCGCACTCGATCGAGCGTCACCCCGGCGGCGCGCCCCGAGTGCCGATCCGCGCCCGATAGGCACCGGGAGTTGTTCCGGTGATGCGTCGGAAGGCGGTCGCCAGGTGGCTCTGGCTGCTGAACCCGCAGTGCAGAGCGATATCGACCATGCTCTCCTCGGGATCTCGCATCAGTGAGATCGCGCGCTCGACCCGCTGCCTCAGCACGTATTGATGCGGCGGCATTCCCATGCGCCGCTTGAACGCGTGAGCGAACTGGAACACGCTGACATCCGCGACTGCGGCGAGGTCCATGAGCGAGATCGGCTCGTGCAAGTGCGCGCTGATGTAATCGAGCACCGCGGCCATGCGGTTGCGCGCGATGTCGCCGTGCGCTGCAGAGCGGCCGCTGCGGAAGACAGCATGCTTGCGCACGAAATGCGCCTTCAATGCTGCTCCCAGCGTCTCGCCGTAGATGCGCCCGCCGGGATTGCCCGCGTGAAGCTCATCCCGCAGCGCGAGCGTCAGGTGCGTGATGAGCGGATCCTTGCCGGCGAAAGCGGGCCGGATCTCGATGGGGGCCGGAAACTCATCGAGGTCCAGCTCGACCAGGATCCCGCGGTTCGGTCCATACCAGCGATAAGCGATGGGCATTCGCGCCGGAGTAATGGTGATATCACCCGGCTCGAAGCGCCGTCGCGTCCACTTGCCTGCGTGGCACGCTTCCGAGACCAATGAATCGAGGCCGACGAAGACGAGCGGCGACTGGGCGTAACCCTCGGGCAACTCGCCCGAGCGGTCGATCTCGGTCGAGGCGAGGCGGATCCCGGTCCACATTCCTGCACTGGACAGGAGTGGCGATGGCGTGGCCAGGGGTTCGGACCTTCCCGTACCGGACCTGACCCATTCGATGCTCGAAGCTTGCGGCATCCCCACTGCCTCCCCTGAACGTGTCCGTTTCCCGAGGGGACTATTCGTTCCGCGCATCTTGGTTGTCAACGGCGCCGTGACGACACTCGCGCAACAAGATCGTGAAACGAACATAGCAAGAACGTGGGAGACGGCCGACGCGCCACGCGCCTAGCCTGCATCGGCGCTGGCAACTTGCCGGCCGCGGAACCAAAGGGGGTACCCCATGACTTTAGCTATGCATGACCGGATGTTTTTGAGATTCGGCGCGCAAATTCTCGTTGCGATCGCGTTGGCTTCGTGGTGGGGCTGCGGCGGAAGTGCTCAACCGGATCGAGCTGCCGATACCGCGGCCAACGCCTCCGAGCTGATGATCGCCCCCACCCAGCAGGGTCCGGTTCGAGGATTTCGCGACGGGGACACGATCATCTTCCGTGGGATTCCCTACGCATCGCCGCCGGTCGGGCATCTTCGCTGGAGGCCGCCGGCGCCCGCGGAGCGCCGTAGGACCCTCTACGATGCTTTCTTCGCCCGCCCGGAGTGCATGCAAGGATCGACGACCAATCCCAAAGGCAGCGAGGATTGTTTGTATTTGAACGTATATCGCCCGATCCCCTCGAACAGCGGTCCGACGAAGCTTCCGGTACTCGTCTGGATCCACGGCGGGGGCTATTCGACCGGATCGGGTATCAATTGGAACGTCGGTCCATTGGCCGCCGCGCAAAACGTCGTCACCGTCAGCATCAACTATCGCCTCGGCGCCTTCGGCTTTCTCGCTCACCCGGCCCTGTCAGCAGAAGAGAATCCTCCGCGTTCGGGCAACTATGGCATCCTCGATATGCAGGCGGCGCTCGCCTGGGTGCGCGCAAATATCGACGGATTTGGCGGCGATCCGAGGAACGTGACCATCTTCGGCGAATCCGCCGGGGGCAATGCGATGTGGGTCCTGTTCGCGTCGCCGAAATCCGCCGGGCTGTTCGACAAGGTCAACGCGCAAAGCGGCGGCTACTATCGCGCGCAGCCATCTCTGGCCACGGCCGAAGCGCGAGGCATCGAGATCGCCGCGACGAGGTTCGGCTGCGTCGATGTCGTGCTCGATCCCGCGGCGCAGCCCGTGGTGGCGACTTGCATGCGAAATACCTCCCCGGAAGTCATCCTCAGCGGGTCGGTGACCGAGCCGATCGTAGATGGCAGCGTCCTCGTCGAGACGACGCCGAGCGCATTTGCGAACGGCCGGTTCAACCGCGTGCCCTTCATGCCCGGCTCCACGCACGACGAAGGGACGGTCTTCGTCGCCTTTGGATATGATCTCGCTGGCACTCCGATCACGCCCTCGAACTTCGCCGCGATCGCGGAAGCCAGCTTCGGCGTGCCCGGCGCGGACGTGCTGGAGCACTATCCGCTGGACAGTTACCCGACTCCAAGCCAGGCGATGGCAGCGGCAAACGGCGATTACCACATGTTCTGCGGCGCCATGCAGGACGCGGATAACGTCGCGCAGTTTGTCGAGACGTATTTCTATGATTGGGACGACCCGAACCCCGCTTCGCCGGCTTCATTCGTGCAGGGATATCCGCCGTTCGACCCGCTGATCGACATGCGCGCGGCGCATTCCCTGGACATCACGTACTGGATGGGGCTCATCCTCCCTGGCGACGCCACGCCGGACCGCCTGGGGCTGTCTGCGGCGCAGATGACATATCTCGGCAACTTCGCGCGCACCGGCAATCCCAACGGAACAGGTTTGCCATACTGGCCGAAATATGACGCGCGCATGAGAGACGTGCTTCACCTGTCCTATCCGATCGCGGCCCACTACGATGCGTTCACGGCGCACAAGTGCGCGTTCTGGTATGGCGCGCCGCCTTCGGAAGGCCTGTTCTAGGGGCTGCCGGTAATGTAGTTCTCGAGCTGCTTTATCACGAATTCTCGTTCGGAGATGATGGCTTTAACCGCATCGCCTATCGAAATGAGACCGCTCACTCGGCCGCCTTCTACGACTGGTAGATGACGGACACGCTTGTCTGTCATCAGCGTCATACACTCTTCGACGGATTGTTCGGGACGAACAGTAATCACCTCACGGCTCATGATTTCCTTGACGGCGATCTCCCGAGAAGATTTTCCTTGCAAGATGATTTTCCGGGCGTAATCCCGCTCCGAAAAAATGCCCTTCAATTGATCTGCCTCGAGCACCAACAGCGCCCCGACATCCTTTTCGGCCATCACTTTGAGGGCGTCGTAGACGAGGGTCGCAGGTGATACCCACCAGACCGCGTGTCCTTTCTTTTGCAAGATTTGAGCGACCGTTGTCATCGTTTCACTCCTCAGTTACCTGTTTGCGCCGTAACACTACTTCCTTCCTTGTTCGCCGGGCGCATGGTTCGTCCCGCGGAGTGTTTTCCAGAACGCAGTTCTCGCCATCGCGCACGCAACCCGCGCCCCTGGACACCGCACGCAACTTTCCACCCGGAACACCATCGACCCGTACTGGGCGCTACTGTACACGATTTGCCAGAGGGTGCCCCGCCGAAAGGAGAGGAGCCATGACGCGAGCTCGGAAGGTGATCGTTTCCATCGCGACGAGTGCCGATGGCTACATCGCGCGCACGGACGGCGGCATCGACTGGCTGGACCGCCCTCGGCCGCGTGGCTTCTACGGCATGGGAGCGTTCTTCAAGACCATCGACACCATTCTTTGGGGGAGAAAGACCTATGACGAGGCGCTCAGCAGGGGCGGCGGGCCGGGATTTGGCTCGAGGATCCGCAACTACGTCTTCTCGCACCGGCCGGCGTCCTCTCCGGCACGAGGCGTGGAGTTCGTCAATGAGCCGGTCAGCGCATTCGCGAAGCGCCTGCGCGCGGCGCCGGGCAAGGACATCTGGATGATGGGCGGCGGCGGGCTGATTGCCTCGTTCCTGGACGCGGGCGAGATCGACGAATTCACCATCCACGTGATCCCCACGTTCATCGGCGAAGGCATTCCGCTCATCCAGCCGCGCCACCGGTTGGTCCCGCTCGAGCTGCGGTCGGTACGCCGCTTCCCCGACGGCGTCGTTCAGCTCCGATATCGAGTGCGGCCGAAGTCCGAAGTCAAGCCCGGCCGGGGAACGGCTCGTCGGAAGCGATCATAAGGGCCAGCGACGCCGACGGTCCGCTCGCCTGTCCGAGATTAAATTCCGTACGCTGAGCAAATTGGCGAGCTGACCTGGAGGCTTAGAGTGGGGACGGCACCTGCTGTCAGTCAGACAAGGACAAACGAGAGCACGCTCATCTTCTTCGAGGATAGACTTTCAGACTCGCCTTATGTTGAGAGGGTCTGGCGTTGTCACAGCGAGCGCGCCGGCAAGTTCATCTCCGTTGCGGCGAGTCCTTTTGAGATGGTCGTGACGCGAAACACAGGCAAGACCTTTCTCACGTTGCGCGGACCAGAGACGAAGGCAACGACTCTCGACTGTCCCGCGGAGGGTGAATGGCTGGCCATACGCTTCAAACTGGGCACGTTCATGCCACAGCTGCTGCCTGGGAGCCTCCGCGATCAGAGAGATGTGACCTTGCCCGATGCGGCGAGTCGCTCTTTTTGGCTGAATGGTTCCGCGTGGCAATATCCTGACTTCGAGAATGCCGAGACGTTTGTCCAGCGGCTTGCAAAGGCTGGCGTCATTTCGCGCGATCCGACTGTAGACGCTGCATTACAGGGTCAACCGCGGACGCTTTCTTTGCGATCCGCACAGCGACATTTCCTGCGCGCCACGGGTATGACCTGCGCCACTTTTCGTCAAATCGAACGGGCGCGCTATGCAACGAACTTGCTGAAGGAGGGCGTCTCCATTCTCGACGTCGTTCACTTGGCTGGCTATTTCGATCAGGCGCACCTGACTCGATCACTCAAGCACTTGATCGGACAGACACCCGCGAGAATCATTCGCGGAAAAGAGCAGTTGTCGTTTTTATACAAGACAGTGCCCCCGTCGATGAATCTATAGACGTCCTGCGGCAGTGAAATCCGCGTTGGCGTGTCAATCGTGCACGTCGAGGCAACCACAGGAAGGGAGAGACTACTTATGGGAGCACCGGTCGTTCATTTCGAGATCATGGGTGGACAGGGGAATCAGCTCGAGAAGTTCTACTGCGAGCTATTTGGGTGGAAGATCAACAGCAACAACCCGATGAAGTACGGCGTAGTCGATACCGGCGGCGGCCCCGGGGGAATCAATGGCGGGGTGGGCCCCAGCCAGGACGGCGGCAAACGCGTCTCGGTGTACGCCCAGGTCAACGATCTCCAGGCAACGCTGGATAGGGTAGAAAAGCTCGGCGGCAAGACGATCCTCGCTCCAACCGAAGTGCCGGGCGGACCCAAACTGGCGATGTTCGCCGATCCGGCAGGCAATATTACGGGGCTGCTTCTGGGAAAGCGTGCCGGCTAGGCCCGGAATCCATGCAGTCGGCTACTCAAACAAAGAAAGGCTTGTGGGCCGGAGGCATCATCAGCGCCCTGGTGGTGCTGTTCCTGGTCTTTGACAGCGGCTTGAAAGTTCTGAGGCTGGCTCCCGCTGTCGAGGGAACAGCTCGGCTCGGATATCCCGCGAGCCTGGTTCTCCCGATTGGGATTGCCGAGCTGATCTGCGTGGCCCTGTTTGTGATTCCGCGTACCTCGATTCTCGGTGCGATCCCTGGTTCTTCTTTCCCGTTGTTATCGGCGTGCTCGTTTGGGGAGGGCTTGTCTTGCGCGACCAGCGGCTGCGCGCATTCCTTCCGCTGCGAAGTTTCCCGACCGGCCACGTGCCGAGTAGCTTGACTCATCCGCGCCCGAGGGTACGAGGAGCTGGTCAGTCTGACTTCGCGACGTAGAAATAGTAGAAGGCAATATATTCGACGCGCGCTTCGTCTCCGACCTCTTTGGCGTTGCAGCGCTCGGCGGCGGGCGCGACCCCGCCGCCCGTCAGAACCCGTTGGATGTATGTCACGCCGCTCAACGTGCCGTCTCCATCGTGCGATGCCGCCTGCAATAACAACCAAGGGATCGATTGCGGATTCGGTGCGGTGCTCGAGGCCACCAGCGAACCCACCACGCGGCTCCCGTCCAGTGCCTGCCAAGTGGGACCGGCGAAGTGCGTGGCGATCAACCGCGTATTGCCATGGAAGAGCGAAGCTTGGGGAGCGCGGAAAACCCACGCGAAACCATCTGTGGTGGCGCGACAGTCATATATTTGAACGCCGACCGCCAAGCCCCGAGTGAGCAGCTCGTTGCCGGGCGGGACTCTCAAATTCTCGGGTATCCAGTCTGGCTGCTGTGAGGCCTCTGCGAATCCTGTTTTGGGCGAGAGCAGCCAGACAGCGATCACTACACCCAACACTCTCTTCATTTTTGTCTCCTGAGGTGGTGTGACAGGAAGCGTCTGTTGATTGCTCGCGTCGGACCCTGGACGAACCGCCAGTTTATAGTCCTCGGTTGCTAGCCTTTGTTACACAGAGACCATCGTCATCGAGCAGCATTCAGCCAACTGCGTGCTTCGTAAGCGATCCGGAAGCCTTGTATGAACCAGAGTGGCTCTACCAAACGGTGCTTAGCCGGCGTCACTACCTAAGCATGTGGGTTCGGCGAGCTTCAGGTTGAAAGGCCGCGGGGCGGACAAATGGGGTTTGGGCCTGCGCGGCGGGCCGTGACAGATCGCGCGATCGACTTCTTCTCGTCGGCGAAGTGACGCCACCGGCGAAACCTTCCGTTCCGCTTGGCATCCATCCTCCACAAGTTGTACATACAACTAACACGGAGGAAGGTCATGACTCGTCTCTTGGCAGTGCTTCTCCCCGGCGCTTTGATCGGCATCGCATGCTCCACCGTGCCGAGGCCACCGCCACCGCTTGCGCAGAACCGGGAGGTGGAGGCTTTCGCGGCGGCCTCCGCCTGGGCCAATTCCGAGAGCGCGGTGGTGATCATCGCCGCCCAGCAATTCATCGCGGCCCGACACGAGCGGGACGGCTACGAGTACTTCCAGCGGCTGGCGCGAGAACAACCTCAACGCCCGATCTTCACTTCGGTGGAAGGTCTGCTGCAGGTGCGCAGCGCCGAGCAGATACCGCTGCTCAGCCGCGTCGCCTGGGTCGAGGACGGGATCGGCAAGCTCGACCGCGGCGCGGAGGCTGAGCCCGTCGCTGGACGGCTGTTGCGCGGGCTGGTGTTTGCGGATTTGCCCGAGCGGTTCGGCAAGGCGAAGCAGGCAGTGGCCGACCTGGAGGCCTCGCTCGAAAAGCGGGATGCGTTTCCCGTGGAGATCGACCGCGGGGTTTTCAGGGCGTTGGCCAAGGCCTGGCGGACGCTCGGCGACGAGGCCAAATCGCGGGAAATGCTGCGCCGCGCGGGGTACGAGTCCCTCGAGGGTCCCACCGTGCTGGGAAACATCTCCGTCGGGCCCGACGAGGGCTTTCGCTTCAGCCGGCCAGCGCTGGTGCGGGAAGCCGAGGGAGTCTACGTCGCGGAAGGCTTCGACTTCGGGAACATCGCGTTCCTGATCACCGAGGCCGGCGTAATCGCCATCGACGCCGGTACCACGGAGGACAGCGCTCGCGAGGCGATGAAAGCCCTGCGCCAGGTGACCCGCGCGCCGATCCGGTACGTCATCCTCACCCATTCGCACTGGGACCACGTGGGCGGCCTTGCCGCGGTGCGCGAGCCCGGTACGGTGGTGATCGCTCGGAAGAACTTCGCCCAGGAGCTGGCGCGGATGCGCAGCTCGACGCGAGCCTTCAGCTGGTTTTTCGGCAGCCGCCCCGTCGGATTGACCCCGACGGTGGACCGCGTCGTCGACAAAGAGGAATCCATCCAATATGGCGGTCTGGAGCTACGGCTCATTCCGGTGAGCGGTGGAGAGACGAACGATGCGCTGTTCATTCACCTTCCCAAGCAGGCGCTGCTCTTCGTCGGCGATGCGTTCATGCCTTACGTGGGGCCTCCGTTCGTCTCCGAAGGATCGACCGAGGGGTATCTCGAGGCGCTCGCGCTGGTCCGCTCGATCGCGCCGCGCAAGCTGATCCACGGGCATCCGCCGCTGACACTTTTTTTCCACATCGATGCCATGGCGGGGCTGGAGACAGCGCTGCGCAGCCTCCACGACCGGTACACGCCCGACGTTCTGCGCAGCCGGCCATTGGCGGAGATCCTGCACGAAAACTACTTGCCCCCGACGTTGCGGGACAGCCCCAAGGCCGTGATCCCGTACCTGGTCGTGCGAGATCACTTCCTTCAGCGGCTGCATCTGGAAAAGGCCGGCTACTGGCAGGCGGACGGCGACGGAATGCACGTCCTCGCCCGCTCTGAATGGGCGGCCTTGCTCGACCAGTTCGCCGACAGCAGCGACGGGCCGTTCGTTCGGGTCGCCGAGGACCTGATCGCCCGAGGCGACGCGCCCCTCGCACTGGAGGTCACCGAGCTGGGCTTGCTCCGGCACCCGTCGAGCGCCAGACTGCAAAGCGGACGGAAGCAAGCGCTGTCGATGCTGATCGATCGATTCAATCCGGTGGACCCGTTTCGGTTCATCATCTACTCGCAATGGGCCGGCGCTCGCTTGCCGCCGGTCGACGCGGCGCCCGCGCGGTGAAGGAGGCCGACGCACGGGAAGTCGGACGGCTGATCGCATCGCAGTGCGTGGCGGTGCGGGTGAGACGCCTGGGGCGGGTGATCACCCGCATCTATGACGCTGCGCTGGCCAAGCATGGCATCAACATCGCGCAGCTGAACCTGCTCGCGGCGATCGCCGTTGCGGAGCGCGCGCGGCCAAGCGACCTCACCCGGCTGCTCGACGTGGAGAAGTCGACGATGAGTCGCAACCTGAAGGGAATGGAAGCGCTCGGGTGGGTACGCTCCAATCCCAACATGCCGCGGCGCGGTCGGCGCTTGAGCCTCACGCCAGCCGGCTCCCGGATGCTGGTTGAGATGCGCGCGGTTTGGGCGAAGGCGCAAGCGACGGCGCTGGCCGAGCTTGGGCAGCGATCGTTTGCGCAGCCCCACAAGCTTCTGTCGAGCTTGGCGCCGACCGCAACAAAGCAGACGAAGACGCCCGGCGCGCCGAGTGCTCAAGCTCCCTCGCGGGCTCGGCGCGGGTGACGCTGGATCGCGCCGAGCAGCCATGGATGGTACGAAGCAAGAGTTGCGCGAGGGCTTGGACGCCCATTAATGGAAAACGCATGAACGCCGCAGAATCGCTTCTCGTGGCGGAGCAGCGAACGCTGCAGATGATCGCCCGCGGCGCGAGCCTCACTGAAGTCCTCGACGACCTGTGCCGCACCATCGATGCGCAAGCTCCAGGTGCTATTTCCTCGATCCTCCTGATGGATCCGGACGGGGAACGATTGTGGCCGGGCGCTGGGAGCCGGGTTCCCAGCGGTTATCTCCAGGCCATCGCGCCAGTGACGATCGGTCCGTGCGTCGGTTCGTGCGGGACGGCTGCATTTCTGAAGAAGCGAGTCATTGTCTCAGACATTGCCAACGATCCCTCGTGGGCCGCCTTTCGAGACGTCGCATTGAGCCACGGATTGCGCGCCGCTTGGTCCCAGCCGCTCGTTTCAAAAGACAACAAAGTTCTCGGTACTTTCTGTTTGTACTACGCGGAGCCGCGGGACCCGACCGCCGGCGAGCTGCGCTTGATCGAAGGAGCTGGACACGTCGCGCTGATTGCGATCGAGACGGAGCGCACGCACGCCGCACTGGGACAGGCGCTCACCGAGATCAAAAAGTCCGAAGAACGACTTCGTTTGATCATCGACACGATACCCGCCCAGGCGTGGCGCGCTCTACCCGACGGCACCGTCGATTACTTCAATCAACGATGGCACGACTACACGGGTCTTTCGCCCACGGAGGCGCGGGGCTGGGGCTGGAAGGCCATCATCCATCCCGAGGATTCGGCCCGGACGCTGGACAAATGGACGCGGGAAGTCCTCCCCTCGGGGAAGGAGGGCGAGATCGAAGTGCGTCTGCGGCGCTTCGATGGCGAATACCGCTGGTTCATCGTCCGCGCCGAGCCGCTGCGCGATGAGCTCGGCCAGGTGATCCAGTGGTATGGCACGAACACCGATATCGACGATCTGAAGCGGGCTGAAGACAAGCTCCGCAGAGACGAAGGGGAGCTTCGGCGAATCACCGATGCCATCCCTCAGTCCATCGTCGTGCTGGGAACCGACGGGACTGCTCTCTACGCGAACAAATCGATGCTCGATTACACCGGTCTCTCCATCGAAGAGGTGATGGCGACGGACTTTCGAGCAAGGATCTTTCATCCGGAAGACGTGGAGAGGCTACGCGACGAACGCCAGAAGGCGCTTGCGCGCGGCATCCCGTTCGAGAACGAACAACGCTCGCGTCGCAAGGACGGTCAGTATCGCTGGTTTCTGATCCAGTACAACCCGCTCTTCGACGAGCAAGGGCATCTCCTTCGCTGGTATGCGACGGGAACGGACATCGAAGATCGCAAGCAGGTCGAAGAGAGGATGAGAAACGAAAACCTGGCGCTCCGCGAAGAAATCGACCGCTCTTCGATGTTCGAGGAGATCGTCGGATCCTCCGAGTCCCTGCGGCGGGTGCTCGGGCAAGTCGCAAAAGTAGCCCCGACGGACTCCACGGTCCTCATCGTGGGCGAAACTGGAACGGGCAAGGAGCTGATCGCCCGCGCGGTTCACAAGCTTTCGGATCGGGCGACGCGCGCCTTCATCCGCGTCGATTGCGCGGCGATTCCGCCTTCGCTGATCGCCTCCGAGCTCTTCGGGCACGAGAAGGGCGCCTTCACCGGGGCGCTTCAAAAGCGCCTGGGACGGTTTGAATCGGCCGACGGTGGAACCATCTTCCTCGACGAGATCGGCGAGCTGCCGGCCGAGACGCAGCCCGCGCTCCTGCGCGTGCTGCAAGAGCGGGAGTTTGAACGCGTGGGCAGTAGCAAACCGATTCCGGTCGATGTGCGGGTGCTGGCGGCCACCAACCGCGACCTGAAGTCCGCGGTGACTCGAGGTACATTCCGCCAGGATTTGTTTTATCGGCTCAATGTCTTCCCCATTGAAATACCCCCTCTGCGCGCGCGAGTGGACGACATTCCTTTGCTCGTTGAATACCTGGTCGAGCGCTACGCGAAGAAAGCCGGCAAGAGAATCAGACACATCAGGAAGAAGACGCTGGAGTTGTTTCAAGCCTACGATTGGCCCGGGAACATTCGCGAGCTTCAGAACGTGGTCGAGCGCGCCGTCATCTTGTGCGATGGTGAGACGTTCTCGGTCGACGATACCTGGCTCAAGCGGGAATCGAGCCAGTCCGTGCCGACCGTTCTTCCTGGTGGAGCGCTCACCGGGCGGGAGAAAGTGCTGGCCGAGCAGGAGAAGAAAATCATCGAGGCCGCCCTGGCAGCGAGCGCGGGCAGGATCTCGGGCCCGGTCGGCGCAGCTGCGAAGCTGGGGATTCCTCGGCAGACCCTCGATTCGAAGATCAGGGCTCTGCAAATCAACAAGCATCGATTCAAGACGTCGTAGACGATGGGAACGAACACCGAAAGCGCGACTCCGGGTCTGGGACTGCGCTCAGGCCATGCGCTCGAAGATGCGCATCGACGGCAAAGCGGCTTGACGGCGCGAGTCCCAGACGCGGTATAAGCCCGGCGCCGGAGGTTCTCCCGATGCGAAGCCGTATTTTGAAGGAGCGCGGCGGACCGCTCCCTCTGGGCTCGGTGCTGTCGCAGGATATCCTCGGCGCCGACGGCCGCGTCGCCCTCGCCAAGGGCTCGGTGCTTTCGGAGGCCGACGTCGCCAAGCTGCGCGCATTGCCCTGGAGCGAGCTGCACCTGATCGAGGTGGAGCCGGGCGATTTGCACGAAGACGAGGCCGGACCCAGGCTTGCTCGCGCTGTGGCGGGCGAGGGAGTGGTGGTGCAGCCGCTGGCGGCGGGGACCTGGCCGCTCGCGGCGCGACACCGCGGCCTGCTCGAGATGGACCCGGCGCAGCTCGCGCAGGTCAACGAGATCGAGGACCTCGCTGTGGTCACACTCCCGCGGCACCAGGTCGTGCTCGAGGGCGAGGTGGTCGGCCGCGCCAAGATCGTCCCCTTCGTGACGCGAGAGGATCGGGTGCAGCGCGCCGAGGCCATTGCCGCCGAGTCGGGTGGGCTCTTGCGCGTGCGGAAGTTCGCCGTGACGCGCGTAGCGGTGGTGGTTCGGGAGAGCATCGACGAGGCGAGCCTCTCGCGCTTCCGCCGCGCTCTCGAGGAGAAGCTGGCGTTCTTCGGCGCGTCGCTGGTGTCGCTGGTGCGCGTCGGCGCAGATCCCGCGGCGCTGGACGGCGCGCTGCAGGAGGCGGCGCGCGGCGCACAGCTGGTCGCCGTCGCGGGCAGCAGGGTGATGGACCCGCTCGACCCCGCCCTGGTGGCAGTCGGTCGCGCCGGGGCACGCCTCGAGATGCAGGGCGTGCCGCTCCATCCGGGGACGCTGATCTGGCTGGCGTACCTGGGCGAGGTGCCCGTGCTCGGCGCCCCGGGCTGCGCGCTCTTCGCCAAGCCGACCGCGTTCGACCTGTTGCTTCCCCGGCTCCTCGCGGGTGACCGCCTCACCCGCGCGCACCTCGCCGAGCTGGGCGCCGGCGGCCTGATCACCGGCGAAATGGGCTTCCGCTATCCGCCTTATCGCCCCTCGGGCGCCCGCGGCGAGCTGGGCTAGTCTTCAGGAACGCGAGCGCACCCGGGCGATCGCGCGCCGCAGAGCGCGCGCCGCGGTCACCGAGAGAAGATGCTTCTTGTAGGCAGCCGAGCCCGACAAGTCGCCGCGGATTTCGATCCCCTCCGCCGCCTTTGCTGCCGCCGCATCGATCGCGGCCTCGTCCGGCGACTTGCCGGTGAGCGCCTGTTCGGCGGCGCGCGCCCGCGCGACCTTCGGCGCCAGCCCCGTCACCGCCACTCGCGCGGCACGCACCGTGCCCCGTTCGTCGAGCATCACCGCCGCCGCCACGCCCACCACCGCGAACCGCGAGGCGGGATTCGGGACCTTCTCATAGGCGCTGCCCGCGCGCGGGCCCGGCATGGGGACCCGGACCTGGACCAGGATCTCGCTCGGTCCCAGCACGGTCGTGAGCGGGCCGGTGATCAGCTCTTCAACCTTCACCGTCCGCTCGCCTCGCTTGCCGGCGATCTGCACGCTCGCGTCCAGCGCGACCATCACCGCCGGCCAGTCGGCGGAGGGATCGGCGTGCGCCAGGCTCCCTCCGATGGTGCCGAGGTTGCGCACCTGCGCGTCGCCGATCAGCGCGGCCGCTTCGGGCATCACCGGCAGCCTCGCTCGAAGCTGCTCCGACACCTCGATCGCGCGGTGCGTGGTCATCGCGCCGATCTGCAGCGTGTCGCCCGACTCGGAGACGCCAGTCAGCCCCGGCAGCTTGCGCAGGTCGACGAGGTGCCCGGGCTGCGCCAGCCGGAGCTTCATCAACGGAATGAGGCTTTGGCTGCCGGCGAGGACCTTCGCGTCGTCCTGATGGCTGTCGAGCAGCGCCAGAGCCTCCTGCAGCGTGGCCGGCGCATGGTACTGGAACGAAGCCGGATACATGGTGGCCTCCTCTAGCGACGTGCCGCCTGCAACGAATCCCAGATGCGCGCAGGGGTCAGCGGCATGTCGATGTGCTGGATTCCAAACGGCGCCAGCGCATCCATGACCGCGTTGGCGATCGCCGGCGTCGAAGCGATCGTGCCGGTCTCGCCCGCACCCTTGACGCCGAGCGGGTTGACCGGCGACGGCGTCACCGTTCGCGCCGACTCGAAGGTGACCACGTCGGCGGCGTGCGGGAGCGCGTAGTTCATCATCGAGCCGGTGATCAGCTGCCCCTCGTCGTCGTAGACGCCGTGCTCCCAAAGCGCCTGTGCCGCGCCCTGGACTATCCCGCCGTGGATCATCCCGTCGACGATCATCGGATTGATGACGTTGCCGACGTCGTCCACCGCCACGTAGCGAACGATCTTCACCGCGCCGGTCGACACGTCGACCTCCACGACGGCGATGTGCGTGCCGAAGGGGAAGGTGAAGTTGGGCGGATCGAAAAACGTGGTGAACTCCAGCCCCGGCTCCAACCCCTTGGGAAGCTTGTGCGCCAGGTAGGCCATCAGCGTCACCTCCCCGAACGTCTTGAACCGGCTCGGCGCGCCTTTGATCGAGTACTTTCCCTGCTCGAAAACCACGTCGCTCTCGGCGGCTTCGAGGAGGTGGGCGGCGATCTTTCGCCCCTTTTCCTTGACCTTCTGGAGGCTGAGGTAAATCGCGGTGGCGCCGACCGGCGCGCTTCGGCTCCCGTAGGTGCCCATCCCGAAGGGGATGAGGGCGGTGTCGCCGTGGACGATCTCCACGTCCTCGATCGCCAGACCCAGCTCATCGGCCGTGAGCTGAGCGAAGGTCGTCTCGTGCCCCTGACCGTGCGAATGCGAGCCGGTGAAGACCGTCACCTTGCCGGTCGGGTGCACGCGCACGCTGCCGCTCTCATAGAGTCCGGCTTGCGCGCCCAGCGAACCCGCAGCCGCAGACGGAGCGGGTCCGCACACCTCGACGTAGGTGGAGACGCCGATCCCGAGATGGCGACCCTGTTTGCGCAAGCGCGCCTGCTCGTCGCGCAGCTCGCGGTAGCCGATCATCTGCAGCGCCTTGTCGAGCGCTGGCTCGTAATCTCCAGAGTCATACTGGAACGCCACCGGCGTGGTGTAGGGGAACTTTTCCTTGGGGATGAAGTTGCGCCGCCGAAGCTCGGCCGGGTCGGCGCCGAGTGCGCGCGCGCCCAGCTCCACCATGCGCTCGATCAGGTAGGCCGCTTCGGGCCGGCCCGCGCCGCGGTAGGCGTCGACCGGCGCGGTGTGCGTCAAAACGCCGGTCACCTCGCAGAAGATGTTCGGGATCTCGTAGACGCCCGAGAGCATCGTCCCGTAGAGGTAGCTGGGAATGAGTGGCGCGAACGTCGAAAGATACGCGCCCAGGTTGGCGATGGTCTTCACCCGCAGCCCGACGATCTTGCCGCGCCCATCAAAGGCAATCTCCGCGTCGCTGACGTGGTCGCGCCCGTGCGCGTCGGTCAAGAAACTCTCGCGCCTTTCCGCCGTCCACTTGACCGGCCGCATCAGCTTGCGCGCGGCCCAGGTAACGACGCACTCCTCGGGGTAGACGAAGATCTTCGAGCCGAACCCGCCGCCGACGTCGGGCGAGATCACGCGCAGCTTGTGCTCGGGGATGCCGAGCACGAACGCGGCGATCAGCAGCCGGTGCACGTGCGGATTCTGCGAGGTGACCCAGAGCGTGACCTCGCCAGTCCCCGGGTTGACGGTGGCCAGCGACGCGCGCGGCTCGATGGCGTTGGGGATGAGCCGCTGGTTGACCAGCCGCTGCTTGACCACCTTGGCCGCGCCCGTGATCGCAGCGTCGGTCTTCGCCTTGTCGCCGATCGTCCAGGTGAAACAGACGTTGCCCGGGACGTCGGTGTGCACCTGCGGTGCCTTCGCGGCCAGTGCCTTCTCGCCGGCCGCCACTGCGGGCAACGGCTCGTAGTCCACCGCCACCTGCTCGGCGCCGTCCTTCGCGAGATATGGATTCTCGGCGATCACCACCGCGACCGCATCGCCCATGTAGCGGGCCTTGTCGGCGGCGAGCGGCATGTGCGGCGGCACCTTGATCCCGGGCAGCAGCCAACCGCAGGGGAGCGACTTGACGCCGGCGTCGGCGAGGTCCTTACCGGTGAAGACGGCGACGACGCCCGGGACCGCTTTCGCCGCCGCGGTATCGATGGAGCGGATCCGCGCGTGGGCGTACGGGCTGCGCACGAAGGCTGCGTACGTCGTGCCCGGCAGCTTGACGTCGTCGGTGAACGTCCCCCGACCGGTGATCAGGCGGGGATCCTCCCGGCGCTTGATGCTCGACCCGAAGAGGCGCGGCTGGGGAGCCATGGTTCACCTCATCTTCCCGGCGGCGTATTGAGCCGCCTTGACGATGTTGTGGTAGCCGGTGCAACGGCAGAGGTTTCCTTCCAGCTCGCGGCGGATGTCCTCCTCGCTGGGGTCCGGATGGCGCTCGAGAATCTGGCAGATGGAGATCATCATCCCCGGAGTGCAGAACCCGCACTGCAGGCCGTGCTTCTCCCAGAACGCGTCCTGCACCGGGTGAAGCTTTTCGTCCTGCGCCAGCCCTTCCACGGTGGTGAGCTTGCGGCCGTCCACCTGCACCGCGAAGAGTGTGCAGGATTTGACAGCCATGCCGTCGAGCAGCACGGTGCAGGCGCCGCACTGGCTGGTGTCGCAGCCGACATGCGTGCCGGTGAGGCCGAGTGTTTCGCGCAGGTAGTGCACGAGCAGGAGCCGGGGCTCGACCTCTTGCTTCCGGTTCACCCCGTTGACGGTGACGGAGACGGTAGACAAGGCGACCTCCTCGGAGAGACGTCTCGAAGGAACCGGCAGCGCCGCAAGGAGCGCTGTTGCCGCGGGAACCGCGCGTTAGCACCGCCCTCCTCGCGGGTCAATCTCCACCGCGACAGCAAAGTTGGAGCGACGCCTGTCGACGAACGACTGCACGCCAGCTTGAAAGGGGAGCGGCGGGCGTTATAGGACGGGTCGGTTGTCGGGGCGCTGTTCGGCGGGGCGCTATGAAGCACTGGTGCGAGACCGCAGCGATCATCGAACGCGTGACGCACCTGTCGGGGGCCGGAGGGCGTGCGGCGCTGGCGATGGTGGTACGCATTTCCGGCTCAGCCTATCGGCGGCCGGGCGCCAAATTCCTCGTCGAGGAAAACGGGCGGACCAGCGGCGGCCTCAGCGGCGGCTGTCTCGAAGCCGACGTCCGCGAGGTGGCGCTGGAGGTGCTGCGCTCCCGTTCGCCGCGGCTTCTCCATTACGAAACCGGATCCGACGACAACGTGGTCTGGGGATTGGGGCTCGGCTGCGAAGGCGCGGTCGACATCTTCGTGCAGCCGGTGGACGACCCGTACGCTCGCGGAATTGGCGCTCAGGTGCGCCAGCTTTTCGCGGGCAGCGCACCCTTCGCGATCTGCACTGCGGTCGACGGCTCCCGGGCGGGCAGCGCGGCAGTGCTGGGAAAAGAGAGTCTCCTCGGCGGCGAGATGGAAGCGCGGCTCGCCGAAGCAGCGTCGCGGCTCGTCGAGCGGGGCGAGAGCCGGCTCGTCGAGGTCGGTCCCCATACGGTCTTCACCGACGTGCTCATCCCGCCGCCCGCGCTGTTCATCTTCGGCGCCGGCGACGATGCGCGCCCGCTCGCCGCGCTCGCGACCGAGGCGAGCTTCGACGTGACGGTCGTCGATCACCGGCCCGCCTATCTCACGCCTGAGAGGTTCCCGCTGCCCGTGCGGCTGGTGCTGGGCCGCCCCGGGGACGGGGTCCAGGGTCTCGGGCTTGGACGACGCCACTTCGCCGTGGTCCAGACGCATGCGCTGGCGCACGACCGCGACTGGTTGCGCGAGCTGCTGCGGCAGCCACTGGCTTATCTGGGTCTCCTGGGCCCTCGCGCGCGGAAGGAGGATGTGTTGAAGCAGCTCGGCGCAAGCGACGAAGCGCGGCTCTTCGCGCCGGTCGGGCTCGACCTCGGCGCCGACGGACCGGAGCAGGTCGCGGTGAGCATCGTCGCCGAGATGCTCGCCGTCCTGAACGGGCGCCAGCCCCTGCATTTGCGCGCCAAACAGGGAGGCATCCATGACGCCTGAGAGCGTAGCGGGCGTGGTCCTCGCCGCCGGAACATCGAGTCGCATGGGCACCAACAAGCTCTTCGTCGAGCTGGAAGGCACGACCGTCCTGCGCCGCGCCGTACTCACCGCCGCGGCTGCGAGGCTCGACCCGATCCTGGTTGTGCTCGGCCACGAGAGCAAGCGCGCTGAGGGGGAGCTGGCCGGTCTCTCCTGTGCGGCGATCTTCAATCCCGAGTACGCGCGGGGGATGAATACCTCGCTGCGCGCCGGCATTTCAGCCTTGCCGGAGAGCGCGCCAGCCGCGGTGGTCCTGCTCGCCGATATGCCGTTTGTCACCGCAGAGATGATCCAGCAGCTGGTGGAACGGTGGCGCGCGGGGAACGTTCCTCTCGTCGTCTCGGTCTACGAGGACGTCGTCGCGCCCCCAATCCTTTATGCGGCACGCCTTTTCCCCGAGCTGCGCGCTCTCGACGGCGACGGCTGCGGGAAGCGCGTCGTCAAAATGCACCGCGGCGAGGCGCTTGAAGTTTCCTGGCCTGTCTCCGCGCTGACCGATCTCGACGTGCCGGCCGACGTCGAGCGCGTGCGAGTTGCGCTGGAGGGCCGCTGATGCGAGCCGAGCTTCTGCAGCTCGCCGCGGACCTTGCCAAAAGGGGCGAGCCCTTCGTGCTCGCCATGGTGGTGCGACGCGAGTCGTACAGCTCGGCGCAGCAGGGAGACATGGCGGTGATCACCGCCGATGGCGGATATCACGGCTGGTTGGGCGGCAACTGCACGCAGCCCACCGTGAGGCGCGAGGCACGGCGCGCACTCGGCGACGGCAAGCCACGGCTGGTCTCGCTCTCCCCCGAGCCTGAGCGGCACGCGCTGCCAGGAGTCACCGCGTTGCCGATGACCTGCCACAGCGGAGGAAGCGTGGACATCTACCTCGAGCCGGTGCTGCCGGCGCCGCGCCTGCTGCTCTTTGGCGACTCGCCCTGCAGCCGCGCGCTGGCACAGCTCGGCGGCGTGATGGGTTACTCCATTGAGATCGCCGCGGCGGCCGGCGCTGCGCCGCCGGCGAGCACCCGGCGCACCTACGCGGTGGTGGCAACCATGGGTGAAAGCGATGAGAGCTCCGTAGTCGCGGCGCTGGCCGCGCGACCCTCTTACCTGGGCGTCGTCGCCAGCCGCAAACGATTCGCCGAGATGCGCCAGGCGCTGCTGGAGCGCGGCATCTCAGCCGCCGATCTGGACGCGATCAAGAACCCCGCCGGGTTGGATATCGGCGCCCGCACGCCGGAAGAGGTGGCGCTGAGCATCCTCGCCGAGGTGTTGCAATTGCAGCACGCCGGGGCGCTTTCGGGCGAGCCCGCCGACATCGAGGAGGAGGAAGAGATCGATCCCGTCTGTGGAATGACTGTCGAGGTGAAGGGCGCGCGCCATCGCGCCGAGCATCAGGGACGCACGTTCTATTTCTGCAACGCGCGATGCCGGGAGCGGTTCCTCGCAGCCCCAGGGGAGTACCTGGCCAAGGCCGCCGGGGGCACGCGATGAGCCCGCAGATCCGCGCGCTGCTCGAGGCAATGGAACGCGAAGGCTACGTCGCCGACGAGGCGATCGCCAGCGCCGTCTTCCTCGCGCAGGAGCTGGGCAAGCCGCTTCTGGTCGAGGGGGACGCCGGCGTGGGCAAGACCGAGTTGGCCAAGGTGCTGGCGCGCCTGCGCGCGACGGAGCTGATCCGCCTTCAGTGTTACGAGGGGCTGGACGTCGCCACCGCGCTCTACGAGTGGAACTATCCGCGCCAGATGCTGCGCGTGCGCATGGGTGAGCAGGACGGAAAGAGCGCGGAAGAGATGGAGGAGACCGTCTTCGGCCGCAGCTACTTGCTCGAGCGGCCGCTCCTGCGCGCCATCACCAGTCGCGACCGACCCGCAGTGCTGCTGATCGACGAGGTGGACCGCGCCGACGAGGCTTTCGAGGCGTTCCTGCTCGAGCTGCTCTCCGACTTCCAGGTCACCATCCCCGAGCTGGGGACCATCCGCGCCGAGCATCCGCCCCGGGTGGTGCTGACGTCGAACTGCACGCGGGAGATCGGCGACGCGCTCCGTCGCCGCTGCCTCTACCTCTACATCGAGCACCCGAGCCTGGAGAAGGAAGTCCGCATCTTGCGCCGGCGCGTCCCCGACGCCGGAGAGCGTCTGGCGCTGGAGATCGGACGCTTCGTGCAATCCCTGCGAGCGCGGAGGCTGGTGCGCAGCCCGGGGGTTGCCGAGAGCGTCGACTGGGCAACTGCGCTGGTGCGCTTGCATCGCGATCGTCTGGACGCTGACCTGGTGCGCGATACCCTCGGCTGCTTGATCAAGGACCGACACGACCTGCGCGAGCTCAAAGGCGACGAGCTGCCTCTGTTGGTGGCGACAGCCACGGGAGAAGCGGCGTGAGCGATCTCGTCATCCACCTGGCCCGCTTCGCCGGCGCCCTGCGCGACGCCGGCGTGCGAGTCTCGCTGGGGGACGAGGCGGACGCCTTGCAGGCGCTCACGCGCGTAGACGTCGGCGACCGCCAAGAGGTGCGCTGGGCGCTCCGCTGCGCGCTGCGCATCCGACGGGTGGACGCCCCGATGTTCGAGGCGCTCTTCGCGCGCCTGTGGGAAGCGCGCGCCGGCGAGGAGGCCGTCGAGCCGCCAGCCAGTCAGCATGGTCCCTCCGTCCCTCGCGCCGGGCTCGGCCTGCCCTTCTCGACGCCCCGCGCCGCCGAGGTGCAAGTGGAGGTCCCCGAGGGCGACGAGCCCGGCTACAGCCGCGAGGCCCTTTTCCGTCGCAAGCCCTTCGACCAATGCGACGAGCGCGACCTCGCCGCGATGGAGCGGCTCCTGCTGCGACTGGCTGAGCAGCTCGCCACGCGCCGCAGCCGCAAGCTGGCTCCGACCCACGGGCGCGGCCAGGCCGATCTGCGTCGCAGCTTCCGCCGCGCCGTCGCCACGGGGGGCGAGCTGATCTCGCTGGCGGTTCGCACGCGACCCATCGAAACGCCGCGCCTGGTTCTCCTCTGCGACACCAGCGGTTCGATGGAAGGGCACACCCGCTTTCTCCTCGCCTTCGCGCGCGCTCTCAGGCGAGTGGCGAGGCGCACCGAGGTCTTCGCCTTCAACACCGAGCTGAAGCGCATCACGCCCTGGCTCTCGCCGGCAAGGCAGGACGTGGTGCTCTCGCGCCTGGCGACGGCGGTCCCCGACTGGTCCGGGGGGACGCGCATCGGCGAGAGCTTCGACACCTTCGTCCATCGCCACCTTAATGAGCTGGTCGACGCGCGCACGGTGGTGATCGTCTTCAGCGACGGGCTCGACCGCGGCGACACCGATCTTCTCGCCGAGGCGATGCGGCGGATCCGGGCGCGGTCACAGCGCGTGATTTGGCTCAACCCGCTGCTGAGTGACCCGCGCTACGAGCCGACGGCGCGGGGGATGGCGGCGGCTCTGCCCTTCGTCGACCACTTCGCGCCCGCGCACAACCTGGAGACGCTGGCTCGCGTCCTTCCACACCTGAGGGCATGACATGGCCATCGAGATCACCAAGACGTTCGTCGTCAAGGCGCCGCCGGATGCGGTCTGGGCGTTCCTCTCGGATCCAGAGCGGGTCGCGCGCTGCCTCCCGGGTGCTGCGATCACCGAGAAGGTCGACGAGAAGACGTGGCTCGGCACGATGACCGTCAAGGTGGGGCCGGTGCAGTCGAGCTACCGGGGCAAGGCAGTCTTCGAGCGGCTCGACCCGACCACGCGAACCGCGGAGATCGTCGCCACCGGGCAGGACGTGCGCGGCAAGGGCGGCGCGGACATGCGCCTCACCTCCAGCGTCAAGGAGATGGAGCGGGGCGAGGCGGAGGTGATCGCCGCCGCCAAGGTGAACGTCACGGGGATCCTCGCGCAAATGGGCCGGGGCATGATCCAGGACGTGAGCGACCAGATGTTCCAGGTCTTGTCGCAGCGGATGCGCGCCGAGCTGGAAACGGCGGCAGCGAGCCCGACTTCGACCGGCGCCGCGGAGGCGCTCGACGTGGGATCGATGGGGGCCAAGGCGGTGAGCCGCGCAATGGGTCGCGCCGTCCGCCGGCCCGCCTTCTGGATCGCTGCCGTCGCCGCCGCCGCCATCCTCTATCTGCTGTTCCACTGGAGCAAGGAGGGAAAATGATCCCAGCCGCTTTCGATTACCACGCGCCCACCACGTTGAAGGAGGCGGTGGCGCTCCTTTCGCAGCACAAGGACAGCGCCAAGGTGCTCTCCGGAGGCCAGAGCCTGCTGCCGCTCTTGAAGCTCCGGCTCGGGCAGGCCGGACATCTCGTCGACATCGGGCGCATCCCCGGGCTGGAGTACATCAAGGAGGAGGGCGGGATGCTCAGGATCGGCGGGCGCACCCGCGAGTCGACGTTGGAGCGCTCCGAGCTGGTGCGCGCGCGCTACCCGATCCTGATTGACACGGCGCAGGTTATCGCCGACCCGCTGGTGCGCAACATGGCCACTGTCGGCGGCAATCTGGCGCACGGCGATCCGGGAAACGACCATCCCGCCACCATGATCGCGCTCGGCGCGCAGGTCGTCGCGGTGGGACCGAAAGGCGATCGGGTCATCCGCATCGACGAATTCTTCCTCGGGCTCTTCCAAACGGCGCTGCAGCCCGACGAGATCCTGACCGAGATCCGCATCCCCACCCCGCCTGCGCGAAGCGGCGGCGCCTACTTCAAGCTGGAGCGCAAGGTCGGCGACTACGCGACGGCGGCGGCAGCCGCGCAGATCACGCTCGGCTCCTCGGGCGCGGTGGAGCGCGTCGGTCTCGCGCTCACCAACGTGGGTCCGACGCCCGTTCGCTCGGCCGCGGCGGAGAAACACCTCACCGGCAAGAGGCCCGACGCGGCGTCGATCGGCGAGGCGGCGCGCCTGGTGGCGCAGGCCAGCTCGCCCAGCGCTGACCGGCGCGGCTCGGTCGACTACAAGCGCGAAATGGCGCGCGTGATGGCCGTGCGCGCGCTCACCAAGGCCGTCGAGAGAGCGGGAGGTCGCTGACCATGGCAACCCACAAGATCAGGGTGACGGTGAACGGCGCGGCGCGCGAGGCGGAGGTCGAGTCGCGCCTCCTCCTGGTGCACCTTTTGCGCGAGGAGTTCCGCCTGACGGGCACGCACATCGGCTGCGACACCACGCACTGCGGAGCCTGCACGGTGCTGCTCGACGGGCAGCCGGTGAAATCGTGCACCGTGCTGGCGGTGCAGGCCGACGGCCGCCAGGTCGAGACCGTGGAGGGCCTGGAGAAGGACGGCAAGCTCCATCCCATCCAGGAGGGTTTCTGGCAGGAGCACGGTCTGCAGTGCGGGTACTGCACGCCGGGCATGATGATGACCAGCTGCGCGCTGCTGGCGCGCAACGCGAATCCCAGCGAGGCGGAGATCCGCGAGGCCATCTCCGGCAATCTCTGCCGCTGCACCGGCTACCTGAACATCGTCAAGGCAGTGCAATACGCGGCCAACAAGCAGAAGGAGGGCGCCCATGTCGCCGCCTAGGACCAGCGCTGAAGTATCGGGGATGGGCCACTCGATGAAGCGCAAGGAGGACCCGCGCTTCATCCGCGGCAAGGGCAATTACATCGACGACATCCAGCTTCCTGGAATGCTCTACCTGGACATCGTGCGCAGCCCGTTCGCGCACGCAAAAATCAAGTCGATCAATACCGACAAGGCGTCAAAGATGCCCGGGGTGTTGGCGGTCATTACCGGCGAGACTTTGGCCAAGTTCAACCTGCACTGGATGCCGACCCTGATGTCGGACACGCAGATGGTGCTGCCGACCGAGAAGGTGATGTACCAGGCGCAGGAAGTCGCCGCGGTCGTCGCCACCAGTCGCTACGCCGCCGCCGACGCCATCGAGGCGGTGGAGGTCGACTACGATCCATTGCCGGTCGTCGTCGATCCATTCAAGGCGCTGGAGCCGGGCGCGCCCGTGTTGCGCACCGACAAGAAGGACAAGAAGGACAACCGCATCTTCCACTGGGAGGCGGGCGACCGCGCCGGTACCGACAAAGCCTTCGCCGAGGCCGATGTGGTGGTGAAGCAGGACGTCTACATCCCTCGCATCCACGTGGCCTCGATCGAGACCTGCGGCTGCATCGCCGACTTCGATCGCGTCAACGGCAAGCTCACCGTCTACATGACCACGCAGGCGCCGCACGCCATCCGCACCGTCTTCGCGCTCGTAGCCGGGCACGTCGGCCTTTCCGAAGAGAAGATCCGCATTGTCTCGCCCGACATCGGCGGCGGCTTCGGCGGCAAGGTACCGGTCTATCCCGGCTACGTGATCGCGGTGGCGGCCTCGGTGGTGATCGGCAAGCCGGTCAAATGGATCGAAGACCGCATGGAGAATCTCCAGGCCGATTCGTTCGCCCGCGATTACCACGTCCATGCAGAGCTGGCGGCTCGCAAGGACGGCACGATGACCGCGCTGCGCATCAAGACCATCGCCGACCACGGGTATGCCGATGCCGCTGCCAATCCGTCGAAATTCCCGGCCGGGCTGTTCTCCATTTGCACCGGTTCCTATGACTTGAAGCGCGCCTTCGCCGAGGTGGACGGCGTGTATACCAACAAGCCGCCGGGGGGAATCGCTTATCGCTGCTCGTTCCGCGTCACCGAGGCGGTGCACACCATCGAGCGCATCACCGACGTCCTGGCGCAGGAACTGAAGATGGACCCGGCGCAACTGCGCCTCAAGAATTTCATTCCCAAGGAGAAGTTCCCCTACAAGTCGGCGCTGGGCTGGGAATACGACAGCGGCGATTACCCTGCCGCATTGAAGAAGGCGATGGAGATCGCCGGCTATGCGCAGCTGCGCAAAGAGCAGGCGGAGAAGCGCGCGCGCGGCGAGCTGATGGGCATCGGGATCTCCAGCTTTACCGAGATCGTCGGCGCAGGTCCCTCGAAGCACTTCGACATCCTCGGGATCAAGATGTTCGACTCGTGCGAAATCCGCGTGCACCCGACGGGCAAGGCGATCGCCCGCTTCGGGACCAAGTCGCAAGGCCAGGGCCACGAGACGACGTACGCGCAGATAGTCGCCGAGGAGCTGGGCATCCCTGCCGCGCACGTGCAAGTCGAGGAGGGCGACACCGACACGGCGCCCTACGGACTGGGCACGTATGCCAGCCGCTCTACGCCGACGGCGGGTGCGGCGGGAGCGATGGCGGCGCGCAAGATCCGCGACAAGGCGCGCAAGATCGCCGCGCACCTGCTCGAGTGCGCCGAGGACGACCTGGTTTGGGAGCCAGGTAAGTTCTCGGTGAAGGGCGCCCCGCAGCGCTCGAAGACCATCCAAGAGATCGCCTTCGCCGCGTACACCAATCACCCGCCGGGCATGGAGGCCGGCCTGGAGGCCGTCGACTATTACGACCCACCGAACCTGACGTTCCCATTCGGCAGCTATATCTGCGTCGTCGACATCGACCGCGGCACGGGGATGGTCAAGATCCGCCGCTTCGTCGCCGTCGACGACTGCGGGAACATCATCAATCCGATGATCGTCGATGGGCAGATTCACGGCGGGCTCGCGATGGGCATGGCTCCGGCGCTGCTCGAGGAGATCAGCTACGACGAGAACGGCAACATCCAGGGCGGGAGCTTCATGGACTACCTGCTCCCCACCGCGATGGAAACGCCGCGCTGGGAGACCGACAAGACGGTAACGCCCTCGCCGCACCATCCATTCGGCGCCAAGGGCGTGGGCGAGTCGGCGACAGTGGGGGCGCCGCCAGCCATCGCCAACGCGGTGGTCGATGCGCTCGCCCACCTGGGAGTCAAACACATCGATATCCCCATCACGCCGGAAAAGGTCTGGCGCATTTTGAAGGAGAAGGGGGTCGCCGAGTAGGGATGGAACACGTTCACAGCGCCGGGCTCGCGCCGCTTTTTGCCATGTGGGCGGCGATGATGGTGGGAATGATGATCCCACCCGAGGTGCCATTGCTCGTGCGGCTGGCGCGCGGGCCGGGAGCTGAGGCTCCGTTGCGAGGTACGGCCGCCTTTCTCGCGGGCTACCTCGCGCCGTGGTTCCTCTTCAGCCTGGGGGCGGCTTTGTTGCAGTCGCGCCTTCAGGCCGCGGGCCTGATGGCGCACGGTATGACGACAAGCAGCCCGATGTTCGGGGGAGCGCTGCTGGTCGCCGCTGGCGCGGTTCAGCTCTCACCGCTCAAGCGCATGTGCCTGGAGCGGTGCCGGTCTCCGCTGGCCGCCGGCGGGTCTCTTCTCAGCGGTGTCGAGCACGGCGCTGTCACCGTTGCTTCGTGTGGCCTGGTGATGCTGATTGTCTTCGTGACCGGCGTGATGAATTTTGCCTGGATGGCGCTGATCACGCTGCTGCTCGTGATGGAACGAACGGTGTCGCGCGGTTTCGCAGTCAGCAGCGTTGCGGGAGCGGCACTGGTCGCCTGGGGGATCTGGCTGCTCGCCAGAGGGTGAACATTGCTGCTTGCCGTGGGACGTGGGCGGTTGCGCCTTCGGTCGCGCCGCGTGTGCCGCGAGAATCCGCGTGCGCTGATCGAGCGATCGGCTTCTTCTTATTGGCCAAGTAGCGCAAGACGTCGATCGCTTCGGCGTTGAGGCGCTGGTGAGACCCGGATGGCCATTCCCTGGCCGAACCGTTAGTTGTTTCCATCGACCTGGATCGATTTGTTCTCAGTAGGGTTCAGAGAGGAAGCCTCGATGGAAGCCAAGCAGCTCCGCCCCCCGCTACCGCCGTTCGACCAGGACGCGGCAATCAAGAAGGCACGGCTCGCCGAAGACGCCTGGAACAGCCGTGATCCGGAACGCGTCTCGCTTGCCTATACGGCGGACAGCGTGTGGCGCAATCGCTCCGAGTTCGTCACCGGCCGTGAGGCGATCGTACAGTTCCTCAGGCGCAAATGGACTCGAGAGCTGGACTACCGTCTGATCAAGGAAGTCTGGGCGGTGACAGGCAATCGCGTCGCCGTTCGGTTCGCCTACGAGTGGCATGACGACAGCGGACACTGGTATCGCTCGTACGGCAACGAAAACTGGGAGTTCGACGGCGACGGCCTGATGCGGCGTCGGTACGCGAGCATCAACGACCTGCCCATCACTGAGGCCGACCGCAAGTACTTCTGGCCACTCGGTCGTCGTCCGGATGATCACCCTGGTTTGTCGGACCTCGGGCTTTGAACGCGACTTCTCGACGCCGCACCGCCGGCCCGCGCTGCTCTGCAGTCGATTACGAGCCTTCGTAAACGGATTTACCGGCGCTCGTAGTCGACGTTCGCCGATGTGTTGCGCGTGACGGAGCTAACGCTCCTGCCCCGCCCGCTCCAGCGCAAAGCAGCTGCCGAAGAATCGGCAATTGCTGTCAGCTCTGCCGAAGAATCGTCAATTGCTGTCAGCTCTGCCTAGCACACCGTCGGCGGTTTGGTGTCTTCGGTCGCGGCCTACTGGTTGCAACTGAGCCGGGTGCAGAACCTACTGGAGGCATGGCCTAAATGGTCACACTGAAAATCAACGGCAAGCCGCACAAGGTCGATGCATCGCCGGACACGCCCTTGCTTTGGGTCTTGCGCGACTGGCTCGGTTTGACCGGCACCAAGTTCGGCTGCGGCGTCGCGCTCTGCGGCGCCTGCACCGTGCACCTGGATGGCATTCCGAGGCGAGCCTGCGTGATGCCGGTGAGCGCCGCGATCGGCCATTCCATCACCACCATCGAGGCCATCGGCGCCACCTCGGTCGGCAAGAAGGTGCAGAAGGCTTGGCTCGATCTCGAGGTCGTGCAGTGCGGCTACTGTCAGTCCGGCCAGATCATGGCCGCCGCCGCGTTGCTCGAGAAAATACCGTCGCCCACCGACGCCGATATCGACCAGGCGATGTCGGGGAACATTTGCCGCTGCGGCACCTATCCGCGCATCCGCGAGGCCATCAAGCATGCAGCGCAGACGCGCACCGCCGAGAGGGGAGGCTGACCATGGACCGCGTTTCCCGTCGTCAGTTCCTCACCGCGGGTGCCGCCGCCAGCGGTGGGTTGCTGTTGGGGTGGCATATGGTCGCGGGGCCGCGCGCCCTCGCAGCAGCTGCGAAGGCGACGCCGTCGATCTTCGCGCCGAACGCGTTCATTCGAATCGGGACCGACGGTCGCGTCACCCTCATCATGTGTCAGGTCGAAATGGGCCAGGGCGTGTACACCTCGATGCCCATGCTGCTGGCGGAAGAGCTCGAGGTCGGACTGGACCAGGTCCGGCTCGAGCACGCTCCGCCCGACGACAAGATCTACGCCAATCCGCTCTTCGGCGATCAAGAAACGGGCGCCTCCTCGTCCGTTCGGGCGTTCTACGAGCCGCTGCGCCGCGCCGGTGCTACGGCGCGCACAATGCTCGTGGCCGCGGCTGCCGCGACGTGGAACGCGGATCCGGCGTCGTGCCGGGCGCAGAAGGGCGTTGTGACACACTCGCCGACGGGGCGCACGCTCAGCTACGGCGCGTTGGCCGACAAGGCCGCAAAGCTCCCGGTGCCGACGCAAGTTGCGCTCAAGGACCCGAAGGACTTCAAGCTGATCGGCACGCCCGCCAAGCGGCTCGACACGCCGGCGAAGGTGAACGGGAGGGCCCAGTTCAGCATCGACTTGCGGCTGCCCGGAATGAAGATCGCCACCGTCGCTGCGAGCCCGGTGGTCGGCGGTAAGTTGGCGAGCCTCGACGACAGCAAGGCGAAAGCGATCAAGGGCGTGCGCCAGATCGTCCGCCTGGACGATGTAGTCGCCGTCGTCGCCGACAACATGTGGGCGGCGAAGCAGGGACTCGCGGCACTCGCCATCCGCTGGGATGACGGGCCGAACGGGACGATCAGCACCGACGACGTCGTCCAGGGCCTCGCGGCTGCGGTGCAGACGCCAGGCGTGGTCGCGCGAAAAGAGGGCGATGCGGCGGCAGGGATCGCCGGTGCGCCGAAAAAGATGGAGGCCGTGTACCAGGTCCCCTTCCTCGCGCACGCGCCGATGGAGCCGATCAATTGCACGGTGCATGTCCGGCCGGATCGCTGCGAGGTGTGGACCGGCTCGCAAGTCTTGGGCCGCGCTCAGAAGACGGCCGCCAAAGTCACCGGCCTGCCGCTGGAGAAGGTGATCGTGCACAATCACCTCCTCGGCGGCGGATTCGGCCGGCGCCTCGAGCACGACTACGTCACCCAGGCCGTCCGCATCGGCCAGCAGGTCGACGGACCGGTGAAGATTGTCTGGACCCGCGAAGAAGACATCCGGCACGACGTGTATCGACCGTACTATTACGATCGGATCTCGGCGGGCCTGGACGCGCGTGGCCAGCCGATCGCGTGGATGCACCGGCTCGCCGGTCCGGCGATCCTCGCGCGCTATTTGCCTCCCGCGTTCAAGGACGGGATCGACCCCGACGGGCTCGACGGGGCGGAGCAGCTCCTCTACGACATCCCCGCGATCCGCGTCGAGTTCGTGCGCCACGAGGAACCGGTGCTCAACACCGGCTTCTGGCGCGGCGTCGGAGTCACGCACAACACGTTCGTGATCGAGAGCTTCATCGACGAGCTTGCCGCCGCTGCGAAGCAGGATCCCGTCGCGTATCGGCGCGCGTTGCTCGGCAAGTCGCCGCGCGCCAGGGCGGTGCTGGATGTCGCGGCGAAGGCCGCCGGTTGGGGCCAGCCGCTGCCCGCCGGCCGCGGCCGCGGCGTCTCGGTCCTCTACAGCAGTTGGAACAGCTATCTGGCGCTGGTCGCCGAGGTCGGGGTGTCGAAGTTGGGCGAGGTGCGCGTGCACCGGATGGTCTGCGCGGTCGACTGCGGCACCGTGGTGAACCCAGACACCGTGAAAGCGCAGATCGAGGGCGGGATCATCTTCGGGATTGGCGGCGCCTTGTACCAAGAGGCGACGCTCAAGAACGGCCGGGTGGAGCAGTCGAACTTTCACGACCTTCGGGTGCTCCGGATCAACGAGACGCCGGCGATCGAAGTGCACCTGGTGCGAAACTTCGAGGCGCCCGGCGGGATCGGCGAGCCGGGTACGGCGGTCACCGCACCCGCGCTGACGAACGCGATCTTCGCGGTGACCGGGAAGCGAATCCGGAAGCTGCCGGTGAAGGACCAGCTCCGCTCGGCTTGAGGAGAAAAATCATGCGCATCCTTGTGCCATTCATCGTCGTCCTGCCGGTCGCCGCCTGCAGCCGGATCGAAGCGGCCCCAGCGGCCGATCCTGGACTGTTCGAGCCGATCGCGAGCGTCGTCATGCATCCCAGATGCATGAACTGCCATCAGGTCGACTCCCCGAGGCAGACCGACGCCGCCATCGTTCATCAACCGCTCGTCGTCCGCGGAAAGAACGACCACGGCGCGCCCACGCAGCCATGCCAGACGTGCCATCAGGCGACGAACACCGCTGACGGCTTCGTGCCGGGCGTATCCACCTGGGCGCTCGCGCCCCTCTCGATGAAATGGGAAGGCCTGACCAAAGGAGAGATCTGCGAGCAGATGAAGGACCCGGCGCGGAATGGAGGCCGTCGCACCGGGGAGGCAGTCGTCGAGCACATGAAGACCGATCCGCTCGTCCTCTGGGGTTGGAACCCCGGCGCGGGCCGGACGACCCCGCCGCTCTCGCACGAGAAGCTTTTGGAAGCGTTGGACGCCTGGGTCAGCGCAGGCATGCCATGCCCGAGCGGCGGATGAGCGGCAGGACAAGATTCTTCCCCCGGGGTGCCTCGTGAAGCACTGGCAGGAGACCGCAGCAATCCTCGATCGCCTGGCGAATCTCGCCGGCGGAGGGCGGGCCGCAATCGCGACGGTGGTGCGCATCTCCGGCTCGGCTTACCGGCGCCCCGGCGCCAAGTTCCTGGTCGAGCGCGACGGCCGCACCACCGGCAGCGTCAGTGGCGGCTGCCTGGAGGCCGACGTGCGCGGGCGCGCGCTGCAACTGCTCGACGGCGGCGCACCGCGCCTGCTCCATTACGAGACGGGCCCCAGCGAGGAAACCGTCTGGGGGCTCGGCCTTGGCTGCGAGGGAGCGGTGGATGTTTTCGTGCAGCGGGCAGAGGCGGAGCGGTTTGCCCCCGCGCGCGATCTTCTCTCGCGAGGATCGCCGTTCGGCCTGGCGGAGCCATTCGCAATCGAGACCGCAATCAAGGGCCCGCACCTCGGCCGCGTGCAGATCGCCGGCGGGTCGGCGCAGGGCGTGAGCCGCGTGGAGGAGCGCGGGCCCGACACCCTCTTCGTGGACGTGCTCGAGCCGCCGCCGTCGCTGCTCGTCTTCGGCGCGGGAGACGACTCGAGGCCGCTCGCGTCGCTCGCGCACCAGGCGGGCTTCCAGGTCACCGTGGTCGATCACCGCCGCGGCTTCCTCACCGGGGAGCACTTTCCGCCGCCTGCGCGGCTCGTGCTGCGGCGCGCGGACGAGGGAGTGCCGCGGCTGACGCGGCAGCACTTCGCGGTGGTCGAGACGCACTCGCTGCAGCACGACCGCGACTGGATGCGCGCTCTCCTCGAGCAGCCTCTGGCGTACCTGGGCCTGCTCGGGCCGCGCGCGCGCAAGCAGCGCCTTTTCGAGGAGCTGGGCGTGCCGGCGCACGAGCGCGTCTACGCGCCGGTGGGGCTCGACCTGGGCGCCGAGGGCCCGGAGCAAGTGGCGATCAGCATCGTGGCCGAGATGCTCGCGGTCCGCGCCGGTCGCGAGCCTCTTCATCTTCGGATCAAGCGCGGGGGCATCCATGGGCCGCACTGACGTCGGCTGCGTGCTGGTCGCGGCGGGCACTTCGAGCCGCATGGGGAAGAACAAGCTCTTCCTCGAGATCGACGGCGAGACGGTGCTGCGCCGCGCGGTGCGCACGGCCGCCGCGGCGGGGCTCGATCCATTGCTGGTGGTGCTGGGGCACGAGAGCGACCGGGCGCGCGCGGAGCTGAGAGAATTGCCGTGCCTGACCGCGATCAACCCGCGCTACGCCGAAGGGATGAGCTCCTCGCTCAGCGCCGGTATCTCCAAGCTGCCCGGCGGGCCCGCTGCGGCGGTGGCCATGCTCGCCGACATGCCGTTCGTGACCGCCGCGATGGTGCGGGAGCTCGTGTCGCGCTGGCGCGGCGAGCCGCTCGTCGTCTCGCTCTTCGGAGACGTGGTCGCGCCGCCCATCCTCTACGCGCGCCGTCTCTTCCCCGAGCTGCGCGCGCTGGACGGCCAAAGCTGCCGGAAGCGCGTGATCGAGCGGTACCGCGCACGGGCCGCGGAGGTGCGCTGGCCCGAATCCGCGCTGCAGGATCTCGACTTCCCCGGGGACGTGGAGCGCGTCCGCGCCGGGGTGGAGTCGAATCGCGCGGAGCACCCGCGATGACGTTCAAGAGCGAGAAGGTCTCCGACGGCGAGAACACGGTCCTGTGCCTCAGCGGTCGTATCCAGTCGGAACATCTCGAGGCGCTGAGCGGCCAGATCGAAGGCAACGGAGACAGGATCGTGCTGGACCTGGACCAGGTGACCCTGGTGGATGTCGGGGTGATTCGCTTTCTCGGCAGCTGCGAGCGCGAGGGCATCGAGCTACGTCATTGCCCGCCTTTCGTGCGCGAGTGGATAGCCCGAGAGCAGGAACGGTCTGAATGAATCGCATCGAACAAGGAAATTCAGGCTACGTCGCAAACACGCGTCGGCCATCGAGTCACGCTTTAAAGGCGGCGCCTGTCTAATTGGAAAAGAGCGAGCGACAGTGACTACGTTCAGTAATGACGAGCCGCCGTTGCCGCGGCCCATTCGGTGATTAAGGAGGGCATCATGAGAGAATTCATGTTTTACATCCGCAATGACGGCAGCGAATTGGCGCCCGAGCAGGAGCAGCCGTTCCTGAAGGCCTGCGAGACCTATATCGAAGAGCTCAAGCGAAAGGGCCAGCTCATCAGCGCCCAGCCGATGGGAGATGAGGGAACGATCCTCACGAAGTCCGCCGCCGGCTGGGTCGAACAGCCGTATCGCGCGAACCGCGAGATCAACGCCGGCTACTACCACATTCGCGCCAACGATCTCGCCGAAGCCATCGCCATCGCCAAGCGCAACCCTGAATTCAGCTATCGCCCGACGGCGAAGATCGAAGTGCGCGCAATCAAGACCGACGAGGAGACCACGGGCTACCTCTATCCGTCGGCAGAGACGCCTCAGCCATAGCGCGCTTCTGCGGAGCTCGGCCAGCCAGGTGTCGATTCTCTTGACCTCCTCTTCCAGCCCCGTTTCCCCGCGATTGCTTCGCGCGCTTCGAGCGCGAGGGTCCGGGCCCGGTCCGGTTCACGGTGCAACTGGCCCAGCGCCATTGCCAATGCGAATTTCTTGGTTCCAGGGCGTATGTAGACACCGTGTTACCTGGCGCGATTGGAATAGGCCAGCTTGGCCGCATCATCCGTTTGGACGAGAGGAAATCAATGGGCGGCACAAGCGATTGAAGCAAGTTGATACTGGTCTCCCTTCTTGACGGTCCAGAGCTCTTGCGCCAAATAGAAATAAAACCTTCCGAAACAAGTCTCCAGAGGGATAGCAATCGGTTCATCTACCGTCTTGGCGCGATCGCGACATCCAATCTCGAAATAGCAGATGTGACCACGCCGTTGCCAAAGTGGAAGGGGTTCTCACCGGCTCGACTCACGGCGGAACAAAGGACCTGAAGAAATTCGTCAGCGCGGCGCTCCTTCACCTCGACCGAAATCGGCAGGTCCAACAGAGACGTGCAATTCCCTGGCGGGGCGACCGTTGGGCTGGTAGTCGCTGGCGCGACCTCGGCGGCGGAGTGAGCGCACTCGTCACCTAGAAGCTTCAGGCCAGGACGCGCGCGAGGAATGCCGCGCTTCGAACACTCAGCGCGCTGGATTCGGAGGATTCGGGCATAGCCATTGCGGAAAACGCTGAGTGTGCTATGCACGCGTCGCTAAGACAGGGCCAGACCGGTCACCCTGCGGAGGGGTAAAAAATGCGAAAAACCAAGCGCCTGGTCCTCAGCTTCGAGCGTCTCCGAAACTTAACTCCTGGACAGCTGGGGCGCGCAGTCGGTGGAGAACCCATTAACATTAACCAAAGTCTTAATGACATATGCAATAGCTTGTACATCGATTGCGACACCAACTTGACGACGAATACGTTCACCAACAATACGCTGACGAACACGCTCATAGATACTGAACTCTAGAGCGCATGCAAATCAGCGGCGTAGCCTGGAGAACGTGCGCATCGAGTACGCGGACGGATGGAGTCGCGTGGTGAGCGCGAATTGCAAGCCAAGCGGCTCCAGCGAGAACGCCGGCCTGCTACTCAGCGGGGCTATAGGCAGGTGAGGAACGGCGAATCTGCGAATCTGCGGTTCCGAGGCGGGCTGCGTGGTCCTATGAGGCAGCGATTGCCGTCGGAAGGGCTCTACACCTAGAGACGCAACAGACGGGCAGCATTGTGACCGAAGATGGCGGCGCGATCTTCCTCCGAGATCGCCAATCCCCGGATGCTATCAAGCATGAAGCGGAGGCTTCCGATCTGATGGGGATAATCGCTGCCTGCAAGGAGGTGGCTGGCCCCGGCGAACTGAATGGCCATCTGTAAAGCGCGAGAGTCAAAATTGACTGTGTCGTAATAGAAATGTTTCAGGTATTCACTGGGTGGCTTGCGGATATTGGCCCGGCATTCTCGAAACGCCTGAAACCCTCGATCCAGTCGTTCCGCAATGTATGGGATGGCGCCACCCAAATGTGCCAGAACCCAATTCAGGCGTGGAAACCTTTCAACCACACCGCTGAAGACCAGCCTGGCTGCGGCCAGCGTCGTGTCAAAGGTAAACCCGACCAGTGGAGTCAGCCAGAAGTCTCGCATCCCCTCGACATTCGCGGGATTCGTCGGATGGATGAACAGGACAGCGCCCAGCTCTTCCGCCTTCTCGTACAAGGGCCAGAAGCGTTTTTCGCTCAAAGGAATACCATTGACGTTGCTGAAAAGCATTGCGCCCTTGAGGCCAAGCTGCTTGTGAGCTCGCTCAAGCTCGATCACCGATGCCTCGGGCTCGTTCAACGGGAGCGTAGCGAGCGCGGCAAATCGCTTCGGCCTTTTCTCCGTTATTGCTGCGAAGGAATCGTTGACCAGTCTGGCCAAAGCGACTGCCCTCTGCGGGGTCTCCACATGAGTGCCTGGAGTCGTCAAGGTGAGGATCTGCTTGTCGATCCCGTATTGCTCCAGAATCTGCTCTCGGTACTCGAGATCCCGGTGGCCTCTCACAGCTGTGTTGTAGTCGCCCGGATAGTGCAGAACCGGATTACCCTCGGAGTCCACGGATACTGTCACGTTGCTCGGCCCCGAACGCAGGGCCTCCAGGTATTCCGGCGGATAGAAATGGTTGTGGAAGTCAATGATAGACATTTGCAGGTCCCCTTTTCTTGTAACCTTTTCGGAGCCAGAGGTAATAGACCGGCAAGCCAAGACCGACAAGCAGCAGGCCGAAGGAGCTTTCCGACGGGGCAGAGACGACTTGGTTTAGCACGATCAGCGCAGAGGAGATGACAAAGAGGACCGGGACGATGGGATAACCCCAGGTCCGATAAGACGGGCGATAGCCGGGCCGGCGCCGCAAGAGAAACAAGCCAATTGCCATCAGCCCGAAAAAGATCCACTCGGTATAAATCACTCTCGCGAAAAGGGCTCGGTAAGTACCCGTGGCGACGAGTACGGACGACCAGAGCGCCTGGAGGACAATGGCCCTGTGCGGGGTCTGGAACCTGGGATGAATAGCGCCGATCCAGCGGAACAAAAGACCGTCCCTCGCCATGGAGAAGTAGACGCGCGGCCCAGCCAGGATGATGCCGCTCAAGGCGCCGAACGCGGAAAAGATCACAAGTCCTGAAATCGCCGCGGCCCCGCCTTTCCCGACCAGAGTCTCCGCTGCCTCGGCGGCTACTCTCCTCGAGGTGATCACCGTCTCGAGCGGCAGGACATGGAGATACGCCGCATTCAACGACAGGTAGCAGGCCGTGACGAGAAGTGTGCCGATCATCAGTGCCCGAGGGATCGTCTTCTGCGGATTGGACGTCTCGCCAGCGGCGTAGGTGACCATGTGCCAACCGCCAAACGCAAACAAGCCGGCGACCATAGCTTGGACGAAGTTTGTCAGAGGAATGCTTGCCGACACTTCGGCAATCCCGTTGTGCAAGGCAGGGTTAGAGTTCGCCGGCACGAGTACGAACGCCAGGGTGATGATCACCAGTATCGCGAGAACTTTTCCCAGACTTAATGCTGTTTGCAGAGCACTTCCGTGCTTGACGCCGAGGTAGTTGACGGCGGAGAGAAGGAAGATCCCACCAATCGCCGTTGCTCGTATCTGAACGTCGTCCAGCGGGACAAAGAAGCCGACGTACCGCGCAAATACAACCCCGATCGCCGCGATGATTCCTGAGTGCACGCTCCAGAACATCGCCCAGCCCCAGAGGAAAGCCACAGCCGGTGAATACGCCTCTTTGAGGAAGACATAGACGCCACCCGTTTGTGGAAACGCCGATGCAAGCTCCGCACAGACCAGAGAGCCGAAGAAAGTCAAAAAGCCGCAGCTCGCCCACGTCCAGAAGACGCCTCCTGTGGAGGGGACCCAGCGGGTCATCTCGGAAGGTTGGACAAAAATCGAGGCCCCGATGATCGTCCCAACTACCATCGCCGTTGCCTGGATCAGGCCAATGGAGCGCTTCAGTTCGGAGCGGTCCTGGCTCGGCGCTTTGGTTCCCAACCGATATTCTCCCGACTCGAGAGTACTTCGAAGAGAGGCGAGGACGCGCGCGAAGAATGCCGGGCTTCGAACCCTCAGCGCTGGAGCCGGATTGCCCTAAGCGCTCGTGGGCCGTAGACTCCGCGCTTGGGGTGTCCACCGCGGGGGCGGAGGTCAGCGGCATGAGGAGGATCCTATTCTTAGGATTGTTCGGTATTGTGCTGTCAGTCGGGTGCGGGCGCGCTGCCTCCGACAGGTTGTCCGCTTCGGCCGGCTCCGCCCAGCAGCAGTCGATCGTCCAGGAATGCATCCCAGAGGGCAGTGATTGCACCGATTCTGGCCAGTGCTGCGGCTACGACGTCGGTTGCTACTGCTGGTACGATCCTTCCCACGGCATCTGCAGTCGCACGCCGTGCATCGATTGAGAGATACAAAGTTGCCGCAGCGCGATTTGTCGCATGCGCAATACAGCGCGAGCTTCCTGTGCCGAGCCGCCGCACCTCAGGAACGTCCGCACCTCGACGCTAGAGATTGCCTACGAAGAGAGCGGGCCGGCTGACGGCGTGCCGGTAGCGGAGCAAACGATTGGCGTCTAGAGCGGTCATTTTGGTTGAGCGCCGGCCGCTGGCGCCGGGCGTGCTCACCTTCTTGCGCCCGTGTCACATGTTCCTCTTGGCGACTCTATCGATTGTGGCTTTTGCCGAACCTTCTGCAACGCGGGGGAGAAAAGGGAGCTTGTGTGCAGTCGGCGACCAAACTGTCCGGGAAGATCCGCCTAACCCTGCTGTTCGCTCTTATCCTCTCGTTCGCCTCCTGGAGCTCGGCAAAGAGCCGATCAACGACGTCAGCGGGTTCTCGCGAGGCGAGCCAAATCCTCGTGCCTGATGGCACGGACAATATTTTCACCGATGAAAATTATTGCCGGGAGAACGACTGCAACACGTTTGATCCGAGCGACACCGTGGACGTGGATCAGGACGCGTTTACGGCCAATTTGCCTATCGTCAATGACCTCGGAATCGACCTCCCCACTACCGACATTCCCTGCGACCCTCTCGATGAAACCTGCGCCCAGCAGAGCACGGACGGGCCAGGCGGCCCGCCCCAGTGCAACTGGTGGGGACCGGCCTACAATTGCACGCCACCAGCCTGGGCGCTCGACGGGAGCGCCGATCTCTCGGCTTTCCTGGAGACGTGCATTCTCAACGCCCGCGAGGGCCAGGTCGTCGGTTTGTCCGCTGGAATCTGGCGCATCGATCATCAGGTGTGGATACGCAAATCGGTTTACTTGACGACGATTTGGGCACACGGCCACCCGGTTCCGTGCTTGTGGCCGAATGGCCCTGCCTGCGCTGAGCTCCGCGCATCGCCTTTTCTCAATGAGGATGGGGGCGCCATTACTCTGGAGCACCCGTGCATCGGAATTGATCACATCGTGTTCAATGGCAATCGCGGCGGCCGAGTCGGCTCGCCAGCATGGAACGCCTGTTCCGGAGGCGACATTGCGCGCAGAAGAGGTTTTACCGCCAAGGCGACGGGGTGCGACGGCTGTCTGGTTCAAAAATCGGCCTTCATCAACACCGTCTGTGGCGCGGGCATGGAGTTTGGTGGAAGCTACGCGCTATTCGACACAAACAGCATCATGTACAATGGCGATGCGCGACTGGTGTCCGATGGTTTCAGCGTTACGGGCCGGTATAACCGCGTCTGGTCGAATTTGATCCGCAACAATACGGACGTTGCGTTCATCTCGTTTAACGGCCCCAGCCTTTGGGTCGAAAACAACCAGCTCGACCAGAACAACCCAGCCAATCCCGTGTACGCAGGCATCGCCATCGGCGGCGTCACTGGCATTGACGAGCCAGGAGCCAATTGGGGCGTGTACAAAAACGCGCTCATCCGCGGCAATCGTCTGTACTGTGGAGACGGGGCCAATCGCAACTGTCATTTCGGAATTCAGGTGGGCTCGCACCCCTTCAGCTTGACCAGCGGCTCCGGTCGTCCGATTCGCCAGAGCCTCGGCGGTACGATCATCTCAAACGTCGTGGCTTATGCGCGGCAGGGGATGAACGTCGAAGGAGGCGGCTCATTGACTGGTTATTTCGATGTGCCTTGTGACTACGCTTCTTCAGAATGCCGTGCTCGCATATACGGCAATACGGTTTACGGCTCGCATCCCGGTTCGTGGAACGGGTTTCTGCGACCTGGCGGCGGTAATTGCGCGCACGCAACCACCGATTACAACAATTTCCACTCGGACGTCTGTTTTAGCACTCAAGGTTGCGACACCAATCGCCCCGAGTACTGGTCCGCGGGCACGTGGGACCTGTGTTACTGAGCCTGGTGCATACCTTTAATTGTCGTCGTCTCCACCACGCCTTGGGAGCGCCACGAAAGCAAGAGAGTCGCCTGTACTTTGATCATTGGCCTGTCCCACTATTTCCCCCGCATCATTGATGTCGTTGGCATAGACCAGAAGCGGGGAGCCTTGCGGGACGAGTGTGTTGAGGTCCGTCATGATGCCGCGCTGCCAGAGGAACGCTCGGCGCCCGTTTGGACCGATCGACTCTCCCACCACTTGGCCTCGGTCGTTAACGCCGAAAGCCAGGCTGATCCTGTCTCCGGGAAGCGTTCCGAGATCCTGGATACCGTCGCGTTTCGTCCAGAAGAAAGCATGGAAATTAGGGTGGTCGGGGTCGTCGCCAGGCAAGTCGGAAAAGCCTGCGACGTCACCGCGATTATTGATTGCAGCTGGCGTGTTCCACGCGATGCCTCCCAGGTTTCCAATGTCAGTTGCTTTGCCGTCTTCCCAGAGCACGGCGTGTTTGGCGCTCAGTGCTCCGACGGCTTTGTAGCAGGTGCCTGAGATGCCGACGACCTGGCCCCGGTCATTGATCGCTGTCGCAGCCGAATCTGGGTCGCCCTCGAGCGGAGGGAGTTGTTGGATCTGGTCTCTTCTCGGTCCCCAGATGACCGCCTGGAACTGAAGCACCTGGGGTGCAATGCAGGTCGGGTCATGAGCGGGAGTCTCTGCCCATCCGACTACCTGGCCAATGTTGTTGGCGGCGGCAGCGTATCCATTGTTGCCACCCAGCGTGGGGAGCGCGTTCATCACCCCGTGCTGCCACACGAAGCCAAGACATGTATGGCCGGTCGAATTGGGGAAGAATGCTGCGCAACTCCAGGTCTCTCCCAGCGGATCGATGTGGGAAGTCTCGGCGATGCCCACCACGGTCCACCGGTCATGGTTTGGCCAGGCTACGGAGCTGTTAGGTCCACCGAGCGTGCCGAGGTCGATTTTTTGTCCGTGTCGCCAGAGCACGGCGTGCTGTGTCTGGTCCCCCGGCAGGGTTGAAAAACCGCTCACCCAACCCCGCTCGTTGACGCTGCTGGCGCCGCTCATCGTTCCGCCGAGAGAGACAAGGCTCATCACCGAGTACCGGTGATGTGGGTTGTTTTTCATCTCTTGCGCGGCCAATTGAACCGGGGCGGCCAGCGCAGAAAACAATGTAATGGCGATCATGCCTTTGGGTGTCCGGAATTTCATGTTGCCCCCTTTGTGGCTTGCTTTGAAGCTCACTTTTCAAACAAGCTACGTCGGCGGAGACAAGAGCGTTGGACGTTTGCGGACCTCGATTCCAGGACCGAGATCGAGGTCCGAAAGCGTCCATGATGAATCGCAAGATCGCCTACCATCAACCCGCGAAGGATATGGACCTGAGCTGGCAGATCTGCTCGCGAGCAAGGCTGTCGCGCGATGCGCGCTTCGACGGCAAGTTCTTCGTCGCTGTGCTCAGCACCGGAATTTATTGCCGCCCGATTTGTCGCGCACGTACGGCGAAGGAGAGCAACGTCCGGTACTTTCCCAGCGCTGCGGCCGCTGCCGAAGCTGGTTTTCGCCCCTGCCTCCGGTGCCGCCCAGAGTGTTCTCCCGGAACTCCGGCTTGGTTGGGAACTCCCAGCACCGTGGCGCGAGCTTTGCGGCTTATCGGTGAGACTGGTTTGGATGAGAGCGGTCTGGAGAACGGCGGGGTGGAGCTGCTTGCCGAGCGCCTGGGGATCGGCTCGCGCCATCTTCGGCGGCTGTTCCTCCGGCACCTGGGAGCGACGCCCAGCGCGGTGGTCCGAACCAGGCGTCTAAATTTTGCGAAGAAGCTGATTGACGAGACGAGTCTGCCAATCAATCAGGTTGCCTTGGCTTCGGGCTTTGGTTGCGTCCGACGGTTCAACGCCGCCATTCGCAAAACCTATCATCGAACTCCCACTCAAATCCGGCGACTCGCTCGGCAGACCGGCACTCCGCTCGAGAACCAGTACCTCTTTCGTCTGGGTTTCCGCCCACCCTACGACTGGAGCGCCATGTTGGCATTTCTGGCGGCGCGCGCCACGCCGGGCGTGGAAGTGTTGGATTCCAAGACCTATCGCCGTTCGCTTTGTTTGAACGGTTGCGATGGATATTTCGAGGTCTCCATCGGTGAAGAGAACGACGCGCTGACGGTGCGCATTCAATTTGGCGATCCACGTTCACTGTTCTTTATCATCGAGCGAATACGCGCAATCTTTGATCTGAACGCGGATTCGACGGAGATCGTACGATGCTTGGGAAGCGATCCGTTGCTGGCAAGACGGGTCGAGGCTGCTCCGGGGTTACGGGTACCGGGCTGTTGGAATGGTTTTGAATTGGCGACGCGAGCGATCTTAGGCCAGCAGATCAGCGTCAAAGCCGCGACAGCTCTTGCCGGCCGGATTGCGACAAGGTTCGGGCGGCCGTTCTCGGCAGCCAGTGGCCTCACCCATCTTTTCCCTCCGCCCGAAGTTCTGGCCGATGCCAACCTCGCCGGCATCGGCTTGCCCAGGGCGCGAGCGGAGACGATCCAAGCCCTCGCTGGCGCTGTCTGCGATCACCAAATCTGCTTTGAAGGGATCGTCGAATCAGACTCTTTCCTGGATCGGTTGTGTCAGATTCCGGGAATTGGAAAATGGACGGCGCAATACGTGGCGATGCGAGCGCTCGGAGAGCCCGATGCGTTTCCATCGGGTGACCTCGGTCTTCTGCACGGCGCGGATTTAGTCAGCTCCCGCGAGCTGGAACGACGCGCAGAAGCGTGGCGACCGTGGCGAGCATACGCGGCCATGTATCTCTGGACTATTCCTCGCAACCGGGTTCCCGAGGGCATGCGCTACCCAAGGCCAAGAGAGCAGACCGCTCTGGGAAGGCTCCCGGATGAACAGCTGCTTCGCGACTCGCGGAATCCGCATCTATTCTGAACCCAGCTGGCTTCACCTCCAGTCCAACGCTGCAGCGCGTGAGACTGTTCGGGAATCACGATCGTTACGATCGGTGGTTTAGCGGGGTAGCGGATCAAAACGATACGTGCCGTCGCCATAGGGCGGTTGAGGCCAATCCAACACTCCGTGGGGCTGCCAATCTGGATCGGATTCAAAGTTCGGGTTTGGGCGCTGGAACTCGCCATCCAAGGGCTGCTCGATATTCGCCGTGAAATTCTCCATCTTGTCAATGAAGGCAGCTATGGCTACTAAACCTTCCACGCCATTAAGTGCCCACCACAAGATTTGACTTTCTGTTATGCCGATAGCCGCCATTGCCACTCCCAACGCCGAGGGACAGAAGGGCGGAGCCGCCGTACACGCTCTTTGTGCTGCCGCGTTACACTCGACAGGCGCCTTTGCTGCCGCCGTCAAGGCTAAGCCTATCGCTACAGCCATCTCGCCAAGACCGACGAACGCCTCGAGCTTCGTATCAGCCGTAACCACCGCGGCCATGCCCGCCGCATACGCTCCTTGGGCCATCCAAATCGCCCATGCTTCGTTGAAACAATTGGGGAATGACTCGACTATGAACGTTGCAACCTCAACTCCTAAGCCGAATGCGGCGGCCCAGGCCGCGGGGTCAGAAAATGGCGCAGCTGCCGCAACCCTCGCTTTCACCGCATTCTTAACTCTCTCGCGGTTCGCTGCGAAAACGCTTTCCGCCGACGAGCGAAAGAAGTCCCGAAACTCCTGCCACTCTGGCACCACGTAATCGTCATAGCACTGTTGCCACATTTCACCTCCGCGTGCACCTCCCACGTTTGTACGCCGCCCGCGGTCTCGACTTGCGCGACGTTCACTCGCATATGCGGGCAGGTGCCGCCCGCATGCCATCTGGTTTTAGTCTTAGGGCCGTAACTTCAAAGTCAACCGTTCGAAACCTTCTCACCTGCGAATTCTCCTCGATAAAACCAGCCCTGATGCGTGCGCTGTCAATACTGAGAGTGGCAGGGTTGCCGCCACCTGTTGCCGTGTAAGAAGTGTCTACCGTGAGGAATTTTCCCTCGAGCGCAAACGCGCGCCAGGCCAACATATGGCGACGGTCGCGGCGGCCGAGATAAACAAGATTATCGCGCTCCGTAGACGTGCGGACTGACACTTGATGTCATAAGACATGTGATACTCCCAGGCTCATAGAATCCAACGTTATGTTCGCCCCCCGTGCACCTGAAGCAATTGCGAGCAAACCTTGGGTGGTCCCCACTCGTGATCCCCCTCCGATTTGATGATAGAGACGTGAACGCGGGAATGTGACGAACGCCGGCTCGGAGGGCGTCGAACGACCAGCGGGTCAGTTGCGACAGCGATACTCCGGCCCTCCGGCCAGCGCCTTGCACGGAAGATTTAGTGGAGCGCAATCGTTGCTTCCGGGGGTGCAGACCTGCGTCGCGTTCGTCAACAGCAGACTTTTCCAGCAGTCTGAATGGCAACGGTCCTATGAGCCCGATGCTTCAGAGCCATTTAACTCGGTCTGCATTCTGACGGTGGAGTGCGAGGCGGGGAACCATTCACCTTACAACGAGAACGCTACCACTGCGGTGCGGTGGCAACGTGCTGGCCTCCATTTGATAAACTCAAACAGAATGAAGAACGTGGAACGTCGAGTGCGAGGACCGACGACCTGTAGACTTCCTTCGTCGCTCTTCGCGGCGCTGGCGACGGCGGTGCTCTGGTGTTTTTCTGCGGGTTCCGCGTGGGCGGTCCCGACGGTGGACGCGGGGCCGGCGAAGGTGTTGGATTTTCCTGCCAAGGACTTGACCCTCTTCGGGCACGCAACGGGCAGCGGTCCGTTGACCATCCAGTGGACCCAGGTGAGCGGCCCGGCTCCTGTCCAGTTCTCCGCTCCCTGGGCGCTCGCTACCACGGCGAGCTTCACCGCTACCGGCAGCTATGTTTTTCAGTTGTCCGCCACTGATGGGACGGGCACGGCCACGGCCAACGCAACGGTGACCGTAAACCCGGCCTCCAGCCAGACCGCCTTCTATGTGGACCCGACCTACGCGGGCACTACGCAGACTGGGGCCGCGACTACGCCCTGGACCTCGCTTCTAGAAACCGATTCGGATTTCGCTACCAAGTGGAACGCCATCACGAGTGGGCTGGCGACGAACGATGTGATCATTTATTTCTCCGCGCGTCAGGCCGGCTCCGATACATCGGAGCAACTCGTCCCGCCCAACGGCGCAACGCTGTTTATCAACCGCGGTTGTCGAGTAGGCACACCGAATTGCATCAGTGGGGTCGATAACACGGGATCGCACCGGCTGACGCTGGACGGCATGTCCCTATACAACACCAACGACACCACGCCGAACTGGGTTGCTTACACCGGTGCGCACAAGTTCAAGATCAACTGTTCCAATACGTGCGGCAGCATGTCCATCGGATGGGGCGACGACAACCAGCGCGATTACGTAACAATCCGTGGCTTTGAAGTCACGGGGGCAGGCGCCCGCATCCGATGGGGAGGCAACTATTCCTACCTAGAGTACATGTGGGTGCATGATGTCACGAACTTGGGCGCTGAGGTCCAATTCAACGCAGCAGTGAGCGATTATCCAGCCTGTATAGATTTAGGCAAGGACCACGACATTACGATACGAAATAATCTGATCGAACGCGGCGTCGATGAAGGGCTCTACATAGCCGGGACGTATAATTACACTCGCTATGGCGGTTGTCCTTCGTATGGGAACACACATAGCGACATTCTTATCGAAAACAATACCATCCGTGATCCTGGTGCCAATGGAGGCGAGGGAGACGGCATTGATCTGAAGATGGGGCTGATCAATGTGACGGTGCGCAATAACGTCATCCAGAATCCCCATAACGCCGGCGAGGGCGGTGGGATCAATTCACCAGGTGTGTTTCCGCCAGCGAGAACCAACTATCTATTCGAAGGAAATCGCATTTTCGACGGCACCGCGGATAGTACGCACTACAGCGGCGGCATTACCCTGGGAGGACAAAATGGCACCGTTATCCGGAATAATTTGATTTATAACACTCCGGGTGGTGCGGGCATTAATATCGCGGGCGATCCGACGTTTCCCAATAGCGCTGTGGAGATTTACAACAATACGATTTATGGGAATGCGGGAGGCGTGGGGTTTGGTGATACGCACGGCGCCATACTCAGAAACAACCTTGTTTTTGCAAATGGAACTGGCCTTCAGATTGATGGGTACAACTCAGATGGCATCGACAGTGACTACAATCTGCTGGCACCGACGGGATCGGGATTTACGGAAGGGAGCCACTCTCTTGTCCAGTCAATGACCTCCGGCATCGTAGTCAATGCTGGAGGCGCTGACTTCCAACTGGCATCTGGAAGTGCGGCGATGGATCGCGGCGTTTCTCTGGCGGCGACTGGATTTGCAAACGATATTGTCGGTGTCGCGCGGCCCCAGGGGCCAGCTTGGGACATCGGAGCCTATGAATACTCGCCCGGAGGGGCTGGCAGCGACGGAGGCACCGGGGACAAGGGTTCTATGAAAAAGGGCTGCGGCTGCTCAGGAGGTGGATTCGATTCCGGCGGTGCGATGATCCTTCTGCTCGCCGGAATGCTCGCTCGCCGGCGCCGCGCGCGTCTTGAAACCGAGTCGCCTGGATGCGCCTTTCTCCCTGACTGGCATGAAGCCATCAGAGCTTCTCCGGAACAACTCGCCCACCCGGCTGTGAATCCCAGAAATCATAAAAATTGAACCACTGATATGGGTGCTCGCGCGCCAGCTGTTCCAGTTGACGAACGTAAGACTCAGCCCAGTGGCGAAGCTGAGTCTGACGGTCTTGTCCGCGGGCGAAAGCCAGTCGTACGGGAGGCTGAGCAAAAAGCCGGTAACTCGCGGGCGCCACTTGAATCGAGAACGTCGCGATCAGCGGGGCGCCTGTCACTGCGGCTAGCATAAATGGTCCGACGGGAAATGGCGCGTCGCGCCCGAGAAATGGAATCTTGACAATGTTGTTATCGATGGGTCGATCCCCTTGAACGGCGAGCACGGCCCCGTCGCGTAAGGCATGAACCATGTCCAGCGAAGCCAAAGGCCCGCCCCCCACTTCAATGATCCGCGGAATCCGCTGCATCTGGTTTTCGAGAAACCTCGCAAGCCGTTCTCGCTCGCCGCGGAAGGCGACGATTGCGAGCTTCTCCGCGACATTCCCATCGAGCATTGCCGCGGCGACGTCCCAATTGCCAAGGTGAGCGGTCAATAGGATGGTCCCCCGGCCCTCGGCAGCACTCGATCGAACATAGTCCAGCCCAGTCTGCTCACAGCGGAAGACGCTTTTGCCTCGCGTCGCGAGTAGCGCGCGATCCACCAGTGTCCGCGCGAAGCTCAGGAAGTGGCTATAGCTGCGGACTAATCTGCCCAGGCCATGCGTTCGGCCCATGGCGCGGTCGAGGAATTGTTGGGACGCATTTCGCGCCGCGCTGGCCGCAAACAGGAAGTACAGGCTCACTGGATAGATCACCGCGTACGCCGCCCTCACACCGAAAAAGCGGGTGAGCTGGAAGAAGAACCAGTGGCCGAAAACTCCGCCGCGGCTCCGTCCCGTCCATCGTTTTGGCGCGTCTGGAATGCGAGGGCGACGAGCTTCAAAAGTTCCTATAGCGAGCATCGAGCTCGCCAGCATCGCTGCGGAAGCGAGAGTAGGGAGCCCAAGAGCAGTGAGTGCTCGCATGCCGAAGTTACTGGCAATTGCCGGAAGAGCACCAAGCCCACTGAATGCACAAGCCAACGCGGCAAGGGCAAGCCCCCCAGGGATTTCGTCCGTGCTCCCAAGAATCCCTGCACCCGCAGCGAGCAGCCTGAAGAATGGACTTTTTGCCCCGAGCCATGCCCAGCGCCGCAACGCGAAAAGCGAGAGCCCGGGCCGGTGAGGAATGCGCCGCAAGGGCCTTGAAAGCGGCACAGGCATCAGCAAGCGAACGCAGCTCACCAAGTTAAGAAGCGAGATCCGAGCGTTGTCCACGAAAGGGCGAAAATGCGTTACGCGATCCGCTGGATAGACCACACCCACTGGCACGGACCGTAGAGCTAGCCCGGCCCACGCTGCTCGAAGCAGAACCTCTACTTCGAAGTCGTAGCGGTGACGTTTGGTTGCCAGCTGAAGGGTTTCGGGCAAAGGGTATGCGCGATAACCGCACTGGCTATCAGCAACTCGCCAGCCCGACTCAAACCAGACCCAGAAATTTGAGAACTTGCGACCAAATTCGCTGGAAGAGGGTGCTCGCGCCCCGCGGAGATTTCTCGCGCCGATGAAAAGCGCTCCCGGCTCTTCGCTCGCCAGCCTCGCGAGGATGGGGAGATCTTCCGAAAGGTGCTGCCCGTCTGCATCGAGCGAGATGGCGTAGCGAAACCCTCGGCGGCTCGCCTCTTCAAAGAGAGTTCGAAGCGCGACGCCTTTGCCCCGATTGGTTTGGTGTCGAAGAAGAACTGCACCAGCCTTCTTGGCCTCTTCGCCCGATCCATCCGTAGAACCATCATCACAGACGAGCACCGTAGAGGCATGTTCGAGCGCTCCCTGGACAACGCCGCCGACCGTGCGCGCGTGGTTGTACGTTGGGATTACCACGCAGGCGCCCGCTTGATCGCAACTGCGTTCGGTTTGGGCCTGCACCATCTTTGGAGCTGTCTCATGCCCTCCCGTTCTCCTGCCGTCAACATTGGGAGCGGGATGTCTAGGTGATTCGCGGAATGGCTAGTTGCTTGCTTCAGTCTACCTAAGCGGCGACGCTCGTGGCATGGAGTCCAGCACCCCACCGAATTCAGAAACGTCCGGGCGGAAAAGTTTGGGGAAGCGATTCTCGTTTTTCGCGATCGTTCGTCACCTGCGAGATCGATTCGAGCTGTTGCTCCAGGAGCACGGAAGCGCAGAGCGACTGGGGGCTGCCGTCGCCATCGGCGTGTTGATTGGATGTACGCCTTTCCTCGGATTTCAAGTGTTGCTCGCGATGGCGATCGCAACGCTCTTCAAACTGAACCGAATCGCCGTACTGCTCGGTGTGCAAGTCTCGACCCCGCCAATCACGCCATTTCTGCTGTTTGCCAATGCGCAGGTTGGCGCGCTCTTGCTCCATCGACGCTGGCTGTCGATTTCTTTGGAGAGCATGCGCGGCGTACCCAAGGCAAAGTGGGTGCTCGATCTGTTCCTGGAGCTGCTCGCCGGGGGCCTGGTTGTGGGTGGCGTGCTTGCCCTGGGCTTGGGTGTTCTCACCGCGTACGTTGTCCAAAGGCATAGAACGCAGAAACGCCTAGGCGAGCACCTGCCTTCGGCGGCGTTGCAGGGGCTTGAAGCTCGACTGCAGGAGCTGCCAAGCCGTTGGCGTTCGTATGTGCGCTGGAAACTCAAACTTGATCCAGTCTATCCGCTGATCTTGGCCGTGCTCCCCCAGGACGTTCATCTAGTAGATCTGGGGTGCGGCATCGGCCTCCTGGCGTACCTGGTCGCGACGAGTCGACCCGCGGCCCGCGTCGATGCAGTGGAATGGGATGAACGCAAGATTCACCTGGCCCGCAAACTTCTGAAAGAATTTCCCTCGGTCAGGCTTCACCAGGGTGACGCTCGGTACTACTCGCTGGCAAGCCCTGAGGCGCTGACGTTGATCGATGTCCTGCACTACAGCTCTCGCGCCCAGCAGAGGGCCTGGCTGTCACGCTGCGTTCAGGGTCTTCGAGCCGGGGGCCTTTTGATCATTCGCGAGCTCGACACTTCGCGATCGCGGCGTCCATGGTCAGTCCGGCTCGAGCAACTCGCAGTTTGTTTGGGATGGAATCGCGGCGCGGGCGTTGAGGTCTGGTCGCCAGCGGAAATAGCAAATGACTTGACAGCTCTCGGTTTCACGGTCGTAGTCCGGTCGGCTGGCGCCTGTTTTTTTCGCGGTAATGCCTTGCTGATCGCACGCAAGCCCCGCGACTGCACGACTTGATGGACGCTGACGTCTTGGTCATTGGTGCTGGGCCCGCAGGGAGCGTAGCCGGATCCTTGCTCGCTCAATGCGGGCACAGTGTCATCGCTCTTGAAGCGGGCACCTTCCCGCGATTTCAAATCGGCGAATCCCTGCTGCCGCGCTGCAACGACATTCTCGATGAGGCAGGTCTGTTGCCGGCGGTGATCGATCGGCGGTACCAAGTCAAGAACGCCGCGCTGTTTCTCGAGGGCCCTGAACGGGAGCGCTTCTGCTTTGGCGAAGTTTTTCCGGGTCAACGCACGCAAACATTTCAGGTACCGCGTGGCGACTTCGATCAGACCCTCGCCACTGCTGCCAGAGCCCACGGTGTTCAAGTGCGGTTCAGCCACCGAGTAGAAGCGGTTGAATTCCTCCAGGATGAAGCGTGGGTGACTGCCATCGATTTGGAGAGCCAGATACCGCTGCGGCTGCGCGCTCGTTTTGTGCTGGACTGCAGCGGTTACGGTCGGGTTTTGCCGCGGCTTTTGGGGCTGGAGCGAGCTTCAGTCCTGGCCCCGCGCCTTGCACTTTTCAACTGGGTCGAGGCGGACGAGCGGCCGGCCGGCGATGCGGAGGGAGACATCTGGATCTGCATTCATCCGCGTCGAGCCTGGGCCTGGATCATCCCTTTCTCGAATGGACGCACTTCAGTGGGTCTGGTGATGGATCGGTCGACATACGACAGCGTTTCGGGTTGCGATCGTGATCGGCTCTTCAGACTGCTTTGGGAAGATGACAACGTGCGCCAGCGATTGAAGAGCGCATCGCCCGTTCTCAAGACGGTGAAGCTGGAAGCTTGGTCTGCGGCGGTCGATCGACTTTACGGACCGCGTTGGGCGCTAACCGGCAATGCCGCCGAGTTCCTGGATCCCGTTTTCTCCTCCGGGGTGACGTTGGCCTTAGAGTCTGCAAGCCGCGCGGCAAAGCTTATTCATCGGTCCCTCAACGGTGAGCCAGTCGACTGGGAGGCCGAGTACGCGGAAGTGGTCGCGAAGGCAGTCGGCGTCTTCCGGGCCTTTGTTCGTTCCTGGTACGAAGGCCAGCTGCCCAGGCTTCTCATGCGCAAGAACAAGACGGACGGCCTCAAGCGCGCGATCACCGCCATTCTCGGGGGCTACGTGCTCGATCCGGATAATCCGTTCACACGCAACCCGGAAGCGGCGCTATCCGCTCTATTGAAGCTTGCGTGAGGTTGTGCCGTCCGCGAGCAGCTCGCTCAGGGTCCGGAGACGAAGGCCGAGCGCGCTGAGCTGTCGGAGGAGCAACGGCAGATTCCTGACGGTGAGCTCGCGCAATTCCGAGCGCCCCTGCCTCGCCCCGTCATGAAGTGCCACGATGCTGCCTGGCGTTACCTGCCTGACCAGGCGTCGCACGCGCTTCGCCGTCAGAGCAAAAACCCCATCTCGCGCGGAGTGACTCCAGGTGACGATCGTCAAGCCGAGCCGCCGTGCGGCCTTGTGCACCACAGGATTTCGGATGCCGACGGCCGGCCGGTAAAACCGGACGGTCGAGCCAGTGATTTGGAAGAGAGTCTCCTGGCAGCGCGCCAAGTCAACGATGAGCCGTGAGCTCACGAAGAGATCTGCGCCGGTGTTGTGACGATAGGTGTGATTGGCCAATTCGTGGCCGGCGAGGTGCAGCTCGCGAGCGAGAGACGAAAAACGATCCACTTCCCGCCCGATGCAGAAGAACGTGCCTCGGACGCCATGCTTGTTTAGAATCTCGGCGATCCGAGCAGTGTAAAACGGGTGCGGACCATCATCGAAGGTAAGCGCCACCGAAGATCCTTGCGCAGGGCCGTGCCAAACTCCTGGCCCGAATAGCATCGCCCGTGGATGGAAAACGCCAACGGCAGCCGTGATCAGCCCGGCGCCGACGGTCGTTGCGGCAGTGATCGCGGCAGCGCGAAGCGTAGAGGGATCAACAGGCGACATGGCGCACCACCGTCACCGCCTGTCCGCCGCCCAATGCCAGGCCGTGAACGACGGATGCCGCTCCGGCCGGTGCATGGCGCAGGCGAACTGCGGCCGCGATCAAGCGCAACAGCCCTGCCGAGCCGTGGAACCCGAAGTGGCGGCTGTCCGACCATTTTGCCAGGCCAGGAACCTCGCGCAGGATGGAGGCTTCCGCATTCGCTATCTCCGCGTTCGGGGCCGCGAGCGAAAATGAGAGCGGTGCTGCCTGGACTGCGATCTTCTTTCGAATCAGCGGCGCAAACTGCTCCGGTCGCGCGAATTGAAGCACGGGGCAGGAGTGCGCGGTTACAGTGCACTCGTCTATCTGCAGCGGGCTCGCTTCTTTGCCAAGAAGGAGGGCGCCAGCGCCTTCTCCAGGATCGAGGCATCGCTCAGGATGGGCTCCTTCGCCCGCCAGCACACCGTATGAACGGTAGCCATTATCGAGCGACGGTGAACGTTCATCCGCGGCCACCAACAGCACCTTCTCCGCGCGTCCCGTGTTCAAGAGAGTAAGAGCAACGCGCAGCGCTGTCTCGCCCGAAAGCTCGCGTGCGCTCACGGTCAGCGAACCTCCGCGCAATCCGAGAGAGATGGAAAGTTGGCCGGCCGGCGAGTGGTGTACGGACTGATAGAAAGCGGTCGGGCTTCCAAATTCCGGGCCTCGACTGGCAATGCTCTCCAGAAAGTCCACTGTCGGAGTAAGTCCGCCATACGCGGTGGCGAAGACCACGGCGAGCGATCTCTTATCGCAGTCAGAGGAAAGCGCCTGGCGGCTGACGGCAAGCGCCATTCGCTCAAGCCGTGGCAAGCGGCGCTCTTTGGGATCCAACTCGGGGATGGTTGCGATGCGAAGCGCATTAGGCATTGGCCCGGCAAGGGTGCTGTACAGTGCGAGTCGGTCCTGCGCTCCAGGTGCCAGAATCCCCAGCTCCAGAATCGCGGCCATCATGGCGACTGACTCATGAGCACCAGCGCGGCATTATTCCCACCAAAGCCGAACGAGTTCGACAGAACCACGCCGAGGGGCATGGAGACTCCACCGGCCGGAACGTGCCGGATTCGAAGTTGAGGATCGGGGTTTTTCATTCCCACGGTCGCAGGGACGTAGCCAGCCGAAAGCGACAACACACTGATCACCGCCTCGATGGCTCCGGCGGCACCCAGCGTGTGGCCGGTGGCACCTTTGCTCGAACTGGTGAGCGGTCCCGGGCCTTGGAAGACGGCCTCGAGCGCGATCGCTTCGGCTCGATCGTTAGCCTCGGTGGCGGTGCCATGAGCATTGACATAGTCCACATCCGGTGGACTGAGGCCAGCTTCCGCAAGCGCGGCCCGCATCGCTGTCGCAGCACCCTGGCCTTCTGGATGCGGCGCAGTGACGTGGTAGGCGTCTGAAGAACAGCCCCAACCGCCGACGTACGCCCAAATAGGCGCGCCGCGATCCTTGGCTCGCTCATCCTTCTCCAGCAAGAGGAAGGCGGCGCCTTCTCCGAGTGAAAGCCCTCGGCGATGACTGTCGAACGGGCGGCAAGGCTCGTTTGAGAGGAGCTTGAGCGCATGGAACCCGCAGTAAGTCAGCCGACACAGCGAGTCGACTCCCCCCACCAGTGCCCATGGTGCTCCTTCTTCCACCAGGGAAGCGCCGAACCCCACCGCATTCGCGCTGGAGGAACACGCCGTCGAAAACGTGTATCGCTCGGCGGCAATGTTGAGCGTGGCCGCTAAGACATCAGCGATGGTACCGACGGAATGATGCTTTAACAGCGCTCGATCTTCAGAGCCCTCCCGCCCTCGGTGTTTGAGGTAGTGCTGTTCGGATTCGAAGATGCCACCGGTCGTGGTCCCGACCGTCACCACCCCTGATCCATCGAGCGTTGCTGCGCCGATCGCTTGACGCGCGGCGTTCAAGGCGAGGGAAATACTGCGATGACCCTGCGTCTCGCTCAACCAAAGCTCTTCGACTTCGCCGACGGGCGCCGCGTGCAGCCCTGTCAAGCGGAACAAAGTGAGAGGCTTGAGGCCGGATCGACCTGCCCGGATCGAATCAAGGTGACGCTGCAGGCCACAACCCAGGCTTGAGACGATCCCCAAGCCGGTGATTGCCACTCCTCGCACCGCTCACACCCTGGCGGAGCTTACGAACGCGGCGAGGGTCGCAATCGACCGAAAGTGCTCTTTCGCGGAGCCGTCTGAGTCAAAACGAACGTTATAGCGATATTCGATCTCCGAGAGCAGCTCAAGAGCGCCCAGCGAATCGAGGTTGAGCGCGTTGTCGGGTGAAAAGAGCGGATCGTCGTCGCCGATGCTCTCAGGTTTGATTTGCTCGAGCCGAAGGGTAGTAACGAGGAGCTCCTTGAGTTCTGCCCTGAGCGTTTGCTCGGAGTCCTGCATGCAAAGCCCCTTTGGATCAGTTGCGCCGGACACAATCCATCTCGGCGAGGAGAACATTAGGTCAGGCCGCCGTCAATCGAGAGGCACTGCCCGGTGACGTAGGCGGCATTGTCATGGCACAACATCAGAACCATTCCGGCGATCTCTTCCGCAGACCCCATTCGCTGCAACGGGATGCGCCGAATCAGCTCGCTGCGCCGCTCCGGAGAGAGCTGCGCGGTCATTTCGGTCCGCACCAGCCCGGGGGAAACAGCATTCACGGTGATGCCAAAGCGTGCCACTTCGCGCGCGAGCGATCGTGTCAGACCAAGCACCCCCGCTTTCGCCGCAGCGTACGCAACCTGCCCTTCGTTGCCGAGAAGGGCTGCTGGAGATGCGAAGTTCACGATCCGCCCAAAGCGGTGGCGAACCATGCATTTGATTCCCTGCTGACACATGAGAAACGTGGACCGAAGGTTCGCAGCGAGCACCTCGTCGAACTCCGCGACTCCGAGAAAAGCAAGCGGTGCATCGCGGGTCATTCCCGCTGCATTGATCAGATAGTCCGGGTCCCGACCTGATGTCGCCAATTGACCGAACAGCGTGGACACGGCAGCAGGGTCGCTGACGTCCACGCGCTCGAACGTGGCTTCCAGGCCCGCAGCCGCCAACTCCTGCGCGCACTGCTGCCGGGCGTTCTCGTCCCGGCGGTACACTGCCGTAACCTGAAGGCCTTCCGAGAGGAGCCTGTGAACGACAGCTTTGCCAATGCCTTTGGTCCCACCCGTGACGAGCGCATTGCGCGCGGTAGCGGACATGAGTTCGCCGTTAATCTGGCTCGAGTTGCCTATCCACGTGCTGCGATGACGCGAGAGTGATTCTGGCCCAATGCCCATCGGAAGAAGAGGCAAAAACATGCTCGATGCCAGAAGAAGTGCCGAGCCTGACCGCTGCGGAAGCGAGCGCGGTGAGCGTGGAGAGGGGCGGCGTGCCGGAGACTCGATGCGGCTCTTCGGGCGCAAAGCCTAACTGCCAGTCACGCACCACCGGCCAGTGCGTCGAAGCTGCGCCCGCCTCGACTAGAAACAGCGCGATCGTGTCCTGCTCAAACAAGTTGCTGGCTCTGCGATCACTCGCGCGAGCAAATTCCACGCCGCCACAGATACATGCGCGGGCGCGGCTCATCGAGACTCGCGAGGCCGACCGAGCGATCGAAGCGATGCCACTGATAGTGCCGGCGGTAAGGGTTGAGAGCGAGCCTCGCACGCCGAGCGCGAGAGCGATTTCCGCGAGCGCTGCCGTGGGTAACGTGTAGACGAACGTCGAGGGCAATCCGAATGCGGCACCTCGCTTCTGGATGCCGCTCCAGAACTCGAAGTCTGCCGCGGACGAACCGGTCAGTGTCCCGAGGAGTAGATCTACCTCTTGCCTCTTGAAAGAAGGCGCATCCGTCGCGACCTCGCGAGCGGTCAGGAGCACGTGTGCGAGCTGAACAAGCGCCACCGCGAGGGCATGCGGCCGGCGCGCACGCGGATGTATTGCCGATAGCGAAGGGGCTTCGGACCACGAATTCAAATCGGCCCCACGGCCCTGCCCGGTTGGAGCGGCGTTGGCCCATACGCCGGCGCACGTCCAGACCGCGACCGAGCTCAGCACCGGTTCGACCGTCATTGGATTACCTTGGGGTTGCGCAACAGCAGCGCTGCATTGATGCCGCCGAACCCTGCGCTTACCGCCAGCGCCAGACTTCCGCGATCTGAGCGGGCGACGCCGACCACCGCAGGAACGCAGGCCATGGGATCCACCTGTCTCAAGTTCGCTACTGGAGGAAGAACTTGCCGCTGCAGAGTCAGCGCGCAGATTGCGACATCCAGCGCTCCTGCCGCGCCGAGCGTGTGCCCGATAGATCCCTTGACGGCACATACCGGCACGGCGCAGCCAGAGAACAGAGCAGCGTGAGCGATCGCTTCCATTCGGTCATTTTGAACGGTTGCCGTGCCATGCGCGTGGTACCGGTCGACCGCTTTGGCATCCACGGTCGCGTGCTCCATCGCCCGTCGGCACGCCCGAACCAGGCCCGCGCCGGTTGGCTCGGGAGCGAGCTGGTCAAAACCATCTGTGCTGCTACCGAAGCCCTCCACGATCGCGATCGGCGCGCGTCCTGCGCCTTCGGCATGCTCAAGCGCTTCCATGACCAGAACGACAGCTCCTTCGCCCAGGGACAGTCCAGAGCGACCCGCGTCGAACGGCGCCGCCGGAGCGGCTGAGAGCGCCTTCAGCGCATGGAAACCGCGATAAACGAACGAGTGGAGTGCATCGGTCCCACCGACGATTGCCTCATCACAGAGACCATCCTCAATCAGTGCAAGCGCCTCGCCGATGGCGACGGCACTGGAGGCGCACGCGGCGCTCAGCGTGAGAACGGGACCCAGGGTTCCGGTGGCGAGAGCGAGAGTCCGCCCTGGCGCGCCAAGGATGTCGTCCCGGGGCACCTCGCCACAGTCCCACCGATCGACAGCGAGCTCGAGTGCGCCTTTCGTCGTCCCCACGAGCACTGCTCTTCGTTTGCTGACCGACCGATTGCGGCCCCGAAGCGCCTCGGACGCCGCAGCGAGCAGAAGGCGCGACGCGCGATCCGGGGCGGGCGGCCGACCGAAATCGGCAGCGGCCTCGACGAGCCCCGCATCGCTGGGAGCCTCTGCAGCCACCGAGCTGCAAAGGTGCTCGCAAGAGAAGCGCGTCACCTGCCGAATCGCAGACCGCCCTTCCAGGACTGCTCGAAGCAATGGTCCGCACCCTAGGCCGTGTCCGGTGACTGCGCCGATGGAGGTGATTGCCGCGGGCATTTACGAGTTCAATACACTCTCATTGACTGCGTTCTGAATGAGCGCCCTGACTCTCGAGGCAACCACCTTCGGATCTCCTTCGACCAGGAGCGGCTCGAGAATCTCGATGCGAACGCGCCCGGTGAAATCGTAGAGGAACCGGCCTTTCGCAATGACTCGTCCCGTTCCAGAGACCGCGATGGGCACCACGGGTACTTCCGCTCGTTGTGCCAGAACGAACGCAGTTTGGCCGAAGCGAAGAAGTCGGTCATCCAGAGATCGCGTCCCCTCGGGAAAGATGAGCACGTTCGAGCCGCGTCGGAGCCAGAGCCTGGATTTCGCGAGCACTTGCTCGGCGGCGCCCGGCTTGTCTTTCACCGCGGGAACATAACCACAGAGCCTGAGTTGAATCCCGATTGGAAAGAGCCAGAACAGAATCTTTTTGACGACGAACTTGAAGCGGGGGAAGACGGTGAGCAGCACCGGAATATCTGCGACAGATTGGTGATTCGCGCAGAATACAAAGGGCTCGTTCCAGGTGCGCAGGCGCTCCTTGCCGAGCACCTCCAGCTGAACTCCCGGAAGGGCGGTCATGATCCCCCGACCCCATAGATGGCTGATCCAATCCATCACGCGTCGCTGCCGATCGATAAGAGGATTGAAGGGAATGAAGAGGAGAACGGCGACCAGCGCAAGGACTGTCCCTGACAGGGCAACCCAGACCCAAAAAGCGATCGACAGCATAACCTGGCTCATTTTGGCCAGACGCCGGCGCCGCCGCGGGCCGAGGCCCAGCCGGGAAGGTTCGAGAGTCTGATCGCGTGGTATCTTGATCGCCATTGTGTCTTTAGTGGCGCGCCTGACTGTTCTGGTCGTCCTGTGGAGTGTTCCAGCAGCTCAGGCCGCTGAACCACTGCCTCGCGAGCTGAGCGCCTTGCGTGAATCCCTCCAGCGAACGCGACAACTGTCTGCCCGGTTCAAGCAAACCAGACATTGGGCTGCCCTTCAGGACGCCCTCGTCACTCAGGGAACCATTCGATACGAAAAAGGAGGACGGCTGGTTTGGCGCATGGATCCTCCCGCGGAAAGCGAGGTCATCTTAGATGATCAGCGGGCCACGATTCACTATCCCGCGCTCGGAACGACGCAGACGCTAGACCTTATGGCAGACCCCGGCCTGGGCAAAGTTTTCCGAAGCATTCGCTCGGTGTTGGAAGCGGACCTCGAACGCCTTCAACCCATTTTCGAGTTGCGGCTCGATCGCAAGGTGCCGTTGCGCCTGACGTTGAAGCCCCGGTTGCCGGAGGTCTCCCGAACAGTGGAGCGGATCCGGCTGGAGTTCGACAAGGAGCTTCGTCTCACTCAAGTGCGATTGGACGAGCCGGGTGGGGACTGGACCGAGATTGTGTTTCACAGCCACGTCATCGAGACCGCGACCCGCTGATGCTGCGCGCTCGCTTGGAGCTGAGCCGATGGCATCGCTGGATCACCGCTCACATGTGGGCGACGCTGGCAGTTTCTGCTCTCGTGTTGTTCGCCGGAGCCAGCCTCTATCGCCATGCTGCCACCGACGAGGACATCGGTGCCTTGTTGCCGAGCGGTCCGGGTTCGCCGCGAGAGGCAGTACGGCTCCTGGGTGAATTCGGGGTGCTCAACACGCTGCTGCTCGACCTGGAAGTTCCCGGAGCGACAGAGGATCAGCTTGCAATATCGGGCGAACTGTTTGCTGAGGAGCTGCGCCGATCCGGCGATTTTGACGAGGTGCACGGGGGTCCATCGACGCATGATTTGATGGTCCTCGGGCAGGTGATCCTTCCGCGCCGCCTCTACCTACTTGCCGATCCGGCTGCAGAAATACGACGCCGGCTGGACCCAGCGCAACTGGCGAACAGCCTCGATGCTCTGAAGGTCCAACTGGCATCCCCGCAGGCGCTCGCGATGAAGCGAGAATTGCTGCGCGACCCCCTAAACCTCAATTGGGATCTGCTCGCCACCTTCGCGCGAATGGTAGGCGAAATCAAACCCTACCGCGGGCAGCTCCTGTCAAAGGATGGACGGCACCTCTTGCTGGTGACGACGCCAAAGCGCCCTGCGCTGGACACGGAATATTCCGCGGCGCTGCTCGAACGCATCCGACGAAAAGCCGCTGAGCTTGCCCCCGGGCCGGAAGGCCGTGCCGTGCTCCGGGCTGTTGGCGGCCCGCGCTTTGCCACGGAGAGCGCCGCTGGCATCCGCAGGGACGTGTTGATCACTTTGCTCACGTCGGCACTGGCGCTGATGGCGCTTTTCTTCGCCCGCTTTCGAAGCCTGCGACTGCTGGTGCTGGCCTCGATTCCATTGGGCTTTGGAATGGTGGGGGGCCTCGTCGCGGTGGTGCTGATCCAAGGTCGCGTTCATGCCCTAAGCCTCGCTTTCGGGGCGGTGTTGATTGGGGTGGGGATCGACTATCCGCTCTACCTTCTCAACAGCGCCTCGATGCAAAGCGGCGAGGGGCTTGAGCGCATGGGTCGCGGGCTGGATGACACCTGGCGATCTCTGTGGCTCGGCTTTGCCACCACTGCATTGGGATTCTGCGTGTTGCTTCTCTCCAAATTTCCTGGGCTTCGCGAGCTGGGCCTGTTCGCGGGAGCGGGAATTGCCACATCATTTGCCGCCACTCTCGTTCTGCTCGTTCCCTTGAGCGCAAAGTGGGGCCCGCAGCAATGGCGGAAGATTCCCTCGTGGATGCCGAAGCTCAAGCTGCGTGTGCTTGTGCCGTCCGTGGCGTGGGGCGTTGCTCTCGCCATCGTCGTTGGCGCTGCCGTTCTGATTCCCTCCCTCCGCTTCGATGGAGAGCTGCGCAACCTGGACGCAGAGCGGCCAGAGGTCATGGCGGAATACCAGCAGGTGATGGATCGGTTCGGGCTCAGTGGATCTGACTCCTTGGTGATTGCGCGGGCGCGTTCCCAGGAAGAAACCCTGGCCATCAACGACGAGGTGACCGAGCTGCTTTCGGCGATGGAGCGCCGAGGGCTCGCCTCCGGCATCCGCAGCATCGGGTCGTTCTTGCCGGCGCTTGCTACTCAGCAGCGCCGCGCCCGAAGCCTCAATGCACTCGATCTCGGACAAGCTCGTGCCGAAATGTTCGGGCCGACCGCAACGAAGGCTGGCTTTTCTCCGGCCGCCTTTGCCGAATTCTGGGACGAGGTGGAGTCCATTCGACAGGGGAAGATAGAGCCGCTGAAGCCCGCAGACTTCGAAAAAACCTCCCTTCAATCGCTGCTCAACAGGCTGTTGCGGTGCTCTGCGGACGAGTGCATCGCGGTGACGTCATTCGTCCCCAAGGGCTCCCTGGCGGCGCAGCTCATCTCGCGATCGCTTCCGGCGGGCGCCTCTCTGCTCGATTCGGGAGCCCTGGCGACGGAAACGGTTGCCCAGCTTCCGCGGCAGCTTGCAATTCTCAGTGCAGTTGGCCTGTTGGTGAACGTCATCATTCTCGCTGCCGCGTACCGATCGATGCGGTTCGCCATCCTCGCTTGTCTTCCCTGTTGCCTAGGTCTTCTCGGAACGCTGGGGATCCTCGCGGCGGCGCGTGTTCCGCTGAACCTCGTCTCGGCGAGCGCGCTGGTCCTCGTCCTCGGCTGCGGGGTGGACTACGGAATCTTCGCTCTCCAGGAAGCTGCGGGTCCAAGTCTGAATACAGCGGTGGGATCGACTGGGGTACTGCTCGCATCGTTCAGCACTCTCGCAGGATTCGGCACTTTGATGCTCGCCTCCCATCGAGCGCTCCAATCCCTGGGCGCCGCCGTCGGCATCGGAGTGACGACGAGTTCCGCGGCCGCCATATTTCTACTGCCCGGGCTCTACCAAGGCTTGTTGCCTCGCAGCGAATCGGCGAGCGCAGGAGCTGAGCAGTGAGCTTGGGCGGGAGATCGAAAATCGTGCTGGTGGCGCTCGCATTCAGCTGTTCACGCCCTGCTACTGTGCATCCCGACCACTCGGCGGCGGTGCCCCAGACGACGCTTGCGGCGGAGGCGGCTCTGGCGCTCTTGCGAGCCAACGAGCCGGAGAACTTCAAAATGGTTCATCAGGTCGCGGCGCGATACCAGGATCAGACTTGGCTCATGACCGGCTATTTGCTCGGCCGAAAGGATGGCTCGTTTCGCGTCTCAGCGGCGGCCGCGGTGGGTCCCCGGCTCTTCGACGTGGCCAAGGTGGACGGGAAATGGGAGGCGCAGGTTCACTTAGCACCGCTGGCAGAGCGCTTGGATCCAAAGCACGTGGGTCTGGCCGTGGAGCGCATTTATTTTCTGGGCGCCTCGGGTCCGCTGCAGCGGCACGGAGGATACTGGCTATCGCGCTCAGCCATGTCGTCGGATGAAGAGCTCGACGCGATCGAGGTTTGGCGCGATGGCGAAACGTTGGCCATGCTGCGCAAGCTTTTTTTTAAGGACGGGAAAGCGGTTTACGACATCAAATACGAAAAGCTTGAGCGAGTTGAAAGCCATTGGCTCGCACGCCGCGTTCGATTGGTGAGCAGTTATGGATTCTCGCTCCAGCTCGAAGTCACAGACTACAACCCCAGGTTTCCCGTCCCGGAGGATAAGCTGCACATCATAGGACCGCTCGGGTGAGGCCAGGGGGTGAATCTGGTTGGGCGAGCGCTCAGCGCAAGCACTTCCCACAGAGTGCGTCCGCGAAGCCGGGGGCGCTAAGGAGTTGGGCGCTGGCTTCGTCCAGCGCGCGGTTGAGCGTCTCCTGGTAGTTCTTCGGATTACCGGCCTTTCCGTAGTTTTGGCCTGTTCCGCTGACTCGACCCGACCAGCAGGCGTTCGAAGAAGCTGGGTGGGTGAGAACCGCATCGAGGCCAATTCGCCCTCTGAACTCGGCGTTATAAAATGTCTTCTCCTACAACGCGATCTCGGTGATGGTGATCGCCAAGCTTGAGGGCATCTTGCCCGCTGGCGCGCCACCCGCTGCTTGCAGTGCTACTTGCAAGCCACTCCGAACGTAGGCACCGGGATCTCCTTGCATCTTGATGGGATATTCCACTGTGGGCTTCTCCTCTTCAAACCTGCGCCCCACCACGGAGGTTGTCTGTCGTGCATCGCCGACTACCAGTTGAACAGGCGCGGCGCAGGAAGGCACGGCGGGTGGAAGGCCGCCGACATGCGGGCTGAAGTAGGCCGCCGGAAATGTGATCTCACCTTGTCGAGGCCCAGCGCAGCCGAAAACGAGCAGCGAAAGCGAAGCAAGGCAATACCGAGGCATTGGAAGTGCTCCAGGAAAAGACCTTATTGCGGTAGACCAATCATCAGTGAAGTGTTCACGCCGCCAAAGGCAAAGTTGTTTGATAGGACGCGACGTACTGGCTGCTCCTGGAGTTCCAAAACATGCCGAATTCCGCCACAAGCAGGATCGACATCGTCCAGATTGAGCGTGGGTGCAAGAAATCCGCGGCGCATCATCAAGACGCTGAAAATCGCCTCCATTGCGCCGCAAGCCGCAAGCGTATGCCCGGTAAACCCTTTCGTTGACGAAACTGGAACTCTCTCACCGAAGACGTCGGCCGTGGCCTGCGCCTCTACCGCATCACCGAGGGGCGTGCCGGTCGCGTGCGCATTGATGTAGTCCACGTCTTCGACTCGCATTCCCGCCGAATCGAGGCAGGCGGCCATCGTTCGCGTCATGCCGGCTCGAGATGGAACGGACATGTGCTCTGCGTCGCATTGAGTGGAGAAGCCGAGCACCTCGCCGAGAGTCTGCGCTCCGCGCCGCACCGCAGCCGAAAGCTCCTCCAGGATCAAGATGGCCGCTCCCTCACCGACCACCAAGCCGTCGCGGCGCTTATCGAATGGCCGCGGCGTGGCCGTCGGGATCTCGTTGAACGCTCGCGACGTGCCTCCGACAATATCGAAGGTCGCGGCAGTGCCGACGTGAAGCTCTTCCGTACCACCGCACAGCATGATGTCTTGATAGCCGTCCCGGATCGTCTCGTAGGCTTGACCGATGGCTTGACTGCTGGAGGCGCACGCCGCTGCGGGAGCCCAGACCCGACCGTGCACTTTGAACATCAACGCCAAATTGGCGGCCGCGGAATGACTCATCAGCTGAAAAAAAGTCGTGGACCTAAGTCCTCGCACGCCGTCGGTTCGCAAAGTATCCAGGAAGACCTGAGTGGCGGATGGGCTGCCCACGGTCTGTCCGATGGAAACGCCCGCCCTGCCTGACTGCAGCATCTCCCGATTCAGCCGCGCATGAGTCAGTGCTTTCTCCGCCGCCGCAGCAGCGAGAAGCGCGAGGCGACCCATCGAGCGGCGAGACTCACGCGGAATGGCCTTCTCATCGAAATGGTCCACTGTCGCTGCGACGCGCGTATGCAGATCGGGCCACGCATTCCAGGATGAAATGGCGCGAACGCCTGAGCGCCCTCCTCGAAGCCCGACGACCACCTGATCGAGGTCATTGCCTATTGGGGACATCAGGCCCATCCCGGTGATGGCCACGCGGCGACGTCTCATGCCTTGGCCACCTCGCCGAAGAGACTGTCAAAGCCAAGCAGAAAGCTACAGGTGACGAAGGCGCTGACGGTGACCCCGAGCACTCCTGGCAGAAGCACGTTTTGTCCGGTGAGGAAGAGATTCTCAATTCGCGTCCGCGGGTGAAGGGCATACTTACCCCATTGATCAAGCGAGTGGTGAGTCCCGTAGATCGCGCCTCGGGGTGTGCCCGTATAGTCTCGATGAGTTAGCGGGGTGGAGAGCTCCACCCGCTCGAGCCGACCGGCCAAATCCGGGAGCAGCCATTCGACGCAGTCCTGCAGCACCTGGCCGTGCGAGTCCTTGAGCTTTTGGTACTCGTCGCTGCGGCTGCCAGTCTTGCTGCTCGCGAACTGCTCGACTTCCTCGTAGGCCATCAGTCCGAGCGCGAGGACCACACGGGGACCCACCTGCTCGGGATCCCGGTCGCTCGGAAAACTTAGAAAGAGCGCCTTCGCAGCCTGGCTCCCCGCCCCAAAAAAGGCGCTGCGGTAAAGCTGATCAATGTCCTCGTCTGGCAACCAGTATATGTTGTGGCGCCGGAGATTGGACCTGTCTTGGGTAACGAAGTACCCCGTCAGACAGGAAATCCCTTCGCGCATTCCCTGCACTCGATGCACGTAGGCCGGGCGCATCGCGCCGGGAGGAAGCAGCGCCAGCGTGCTCTTCGGGTGCGCGTTGGAGATGAAACAGCGTCCCCGAACTTCTTCGCCGCTTTGCAATACTGCAGCAGAGAGGCGCGTTCCTTCCATCCTCAAGTGATCCACCCTGCTGCGCAGCCGGACTACGCCCCCATGAGAACGGATCGCGTCCACTATCACCGCGGCGAGAGCATCTCCACCGCCACGTACACCGGCGGCCCCTTGCAGCATCGAGTCGATGACCAGCGCATGGACTTCCAATGGCGTCTCGGCGGGAGGCGTACCGTAAAGCAAGCTCTGCCCGCACAGCACGGCCTTCAGGCGTCGATTGGAGGTGATGCTCGCCAGGAAATCCCCCAACGCTACCCTGTTCAGCTCGCCAGAATCTTCAGAGGTTGGCAGAAAAGAAAAGGCAGGGCTGTTGCGGCAGATCTGTTGACATGCCTTGGCGTAACGGCGGATCGCATCCCTCTCACTCGGGAATGCGTCCTCCAATCGCTCAATGAACGCGCCCCAGCCGTTGGGAACGCGGAAGGAAAATTCTGGGAAGCGCAGAAGATCGAATCCGTCCGGATCCAGGGGCTGAAAGGACAACCGATGATAGACGCCCAGGTACCGGAGGTATCGCGCGAGAGTTCCATCGGGCCCCACTCCCCCCACGTAATGAAACCCCGTCTCAAACGGAATTCGCTTGCGAAAGAATTGATGAAGGCAGCCTCCGGGCCGATAGTGCTGTTCTAAAACGCAGACCTTGAAACCCTTTTTGGCCAGCACCAGGCCGGCGGACAACCCGCCCATTCCAGATCCAATAACCACTATGTCATAGGCATCCGGTCCGAGATCCGACGCTGGGCGAAATGCCGTTGGGTCGAAGCGGGTGGCTTGTCTTTCGAGCGCCATGTCTCGTCACCCGAGTGAGTGGCTCGAATCGCCCGAGTACCCTTTCAGAGTAGCGTCAGCGACCCGTTGCTTGCCCACCCGCGCTTGCCCCTCACCAGTCAAGATTCCAAATCGCTCCTCGCCCATTCGCACCTCGAAGGTTACTTCGCTTCCCGGTCTGACCACTGAGCGAAAACGGGCGTGATCGATTCCTACGAGGTAAATCCGCGATGCGGGACGATTCACGAGCGCGTAATAGGCCATTGTCTGCGCGAGTCCCTCGACCAGGAGCACGCCCGGAACGATCGGCTGGCCCGGGAAATGGCCAGCGAAAAAAAGTTCATCCTCCCGAAACGTCCGCGCCGCGACAACGCTGCCTTCGCTTAGCTGCAGTATGCGATCGATGAATAGAAACGGCTCGCGATGGGGCAGCACCGATCGAACCGGGGGCAAGGCAGGAGAATGCGTGCCGGTTTGGGACAATGTTCTAGTCCATCGACCGGAGGACCATCGAAGCGTTGGTTCCTCCGAATCCGAAAGAATTCTTCAGAATGGTGCGTGGCCGCACGGTCAGCGATGTCACAGGAAGGTTGAGAGCTGCCGCGATCTCGTCGGGTTCCTCCAAGGTCGCATTTCCGGCAATGAACCCATCCCGAGCCATCAACAGGCAGTAAACGACTTCGCTTGCGCCGGCCATCCAGCACTCATGGCCGGCGAGGCCCTTGGTGGACGAGACCGGAACGCAAATGTCCCCAAAGAGGCTGCAGATCGCCGCGGCCTCGACGGCGTCGCCAATTGGTGTGGAAGTTGCGTGCGCATGAACGTAATCCACCTCGGAAGGGTGAACGCGGGCCTGGCGAAGCGCCTGTTTCATCGCGCGCTCTGCGCCCGCGCCGCTGGGGTTGGTCAGGTGATCTCCATCGCAGCCGAACGCATAACCGAGAATCTCCGCGTAAACGCGCGCTCCTCGAGCGCGAGCTGAGTCCATTGACTCGACCACCAGCGCCGCGCCTCCGCCGGAGGGGACCAATCCATCGCGTCTGCGATCGAAGGGGCGCGACGCCCGTGTGGGATTCTCCTGGTGCGTGGAGAGAGCGCCCAGAGCATCGAATGCGGCCATGCCTTGCCACGAAGTCTCTTGCGCGCCTCCGCAAATGACTAACTCCTGCACGCCGGTGGCGACGAGCATCGCCGCCTGCCCCAGCGCGTGAAGTCCGCTGGCGCAAGCTGCGGAAATCGACCAGCATGCCCCCTGAAACCCGAGCAGCGTGGCCAAGTTCATTGTCACGGTGGAATTCATCACCCTAATGATGTGGCCGCTTCCGAGCGCAGTAGTGCGCTTGACGTTGTCGAGCTCGGAAAACAATGCCTCCGCGGCTTCACACGTCGAATCGTTGCCAAAGATCGCGCCCACCTCTGGCCGCGCCAGCTCCTGTGGGGCAATCGCTGCGTCCGCAACGGCATCCAATGCAGCCGCGCATCCATACGCAGCCGCTTCACCCATCGTCTTGCGGGCCTTACGGTCGAATCGCGCGGCGGGATCAAATCCCTTGATCATCCCGCTCAGGCAGGAACGAAAACCTCGTTGTTTGCGTTCGGGGTCGATTCCGATTCCCGAGCGTCCCTCTCGGAGTGACCGGCTGATCTCGTCGAGCGACGTGCCAAGACTTGAGATGGCACCAATCCCTGTGATGACCGCGCGTCTCATCGGCGAGCTTTTTCCCCTTCGGTTGACTTGATCCAGCGGTTTACATCCACATTCCGCCGTTCACGCCGATCACCTGACCTGTGACGTAAGCGGCCTCATCCGAGCAGAGGTACTGGATGACGTGAGCGACCTCGATCGGTTGGCCCACTCGCCCAAGCGGAATCATCGGAAGGAGTTCGCCGATCGGAGTCCCTTCCAGCATCTCAGTCTCGATCAGGCCAGGTGCCACCACGTTCACGGTGATACCCCGGGGTGCGAGCTCCAGTGCCAGCGAGCGCGCAGCGGCCGTGAGTGCCCCCTTGCTCGCTGCATAGAGCACCTGGCCGGGATTTCCTCGTTGGGCCGCGACGGAGGACAACAGCACAATGCGCCCCCGGCGTTCTCGGATCATGGCCTTGACCATGGGACGCGCGACGCCCACGAAGCCCCCCACGTTGGTGTTCATCACGTGGTCCCATTCTGCATCCTCCGTGAAGGCGAAGAGTCCCGAGCGAGCAATTCCGGCATTGAGCACGACTGCATCGGGTGCGCCCATTTGGTCGAGCACCGAGCGCATCGCCGCGCTCACATCCTGGCGTTGGGCGAGATCGAAAGAGATGAGGATAGGCTCGGGCCCACCATTCGCGGTAATGGCCCGCGCCACGAGGCGGCCCGCCTGTTCCCGGCTTCGATAGTGCAGCCACACGCGGCACCCCGCCGAGCCCAACAACACCGCGGTTGCGGCCCCAATGCCTCGACTCGCACCTGTAATCAGGACCTGCTTCATGTCGTTCCGCGTCTGTGGACCTCGGAGCGATTAGTGTACGCTATATAACATGCGGGCCTGGGAAGGTGGAAAAAGGCGTCCGTGCTTGCGTGCACCGGAATCTTGCGCGCTGGCGCTAGGATTGAGGCAGATCAAATGGACTTTGTACGGATGAAGCTACCCTATGTCTGAGCGACTCACTGCCGACAAAGCGATCCAAATAGTCGATCAAACTCTGGTGAATGAGTTCGAGCTCGACCCTTCTACCGTCCATCCCCAGGCGCGAATGCGTGAGGATCTCGGCCTCGATTCTCTGGATGCCGTCGATCTCGTCGTCGCGCTGGAAAAGGCATTGCGAGTTCAGATTCCAGAAAGCATTGCTCGCGAAATGCGCACCGTGGGGGATGTACACGAATACATCCGCCAAGTCGCCGCCGAGAGCCGATAGCGCGTGTGCGTCTAGCCTCAGTTGTACGTCGCAGAGAACGCGGCGGCAAAGACCCAAGTGGAGAGCGTCGGCGTATTGCCCCTGCCGCTGTCTTGGTTCGACGAGAAGGAAAGGTGGCCGGCGAGTCCAAGCCCCCAATGGTCAGATACCCACCACTCCTTGCCGAGGGCCAACCGCGCGCCGAAACCGACGTTGGAGTTGTTGTTGCTTCCGTTGACGGTCAACGACATGCGGGTCACCGCAAGTGTGCCTGAGAAGTAAAGATTAGAGGGCATCCAGTAGTAAGTGAACTCAGGTCCAATCCCAAACATCGACAGCGACGTATTTGAAGTTCCCGCCGATTGTCCTGAAGATAAGGTCACCGTCGGGTTCACAACCACGCCATCAAAAATGTGGGCGCCGAGGATGATGTTCTCGTGGACCGCTCCGCCGACGACGAATCCAAGCACGCCAGCAGGACCGGAAATAGTAAGGTCGCCTAACGAGGTGCGCGTGGGCTCGGTTGTTGTCATGAAGCCCACGCCGAGGTCGGGCCGTAGAAAAAAGCCGAGGTGACGATGAATCGTAGGGTCATTCGGCGCCACAGGTGGCTGGGTGGCCGCGACCGGAGCAGTGACCGGCTGAGCCTGAGCAGACGTGGTTAGGCAGACGAAGCCGAGCACCGCGGTTAAGAGCTTGTTCATGCGCTGTAGCTCCACATTGATTGGGTTCACATTCTAGACTGTCGACAGCTACTATGGTCGGTCCGGATTGGGCGCGGCGCTTCAGGCGTCCATCGTAGAAGCCGTGCAGGGAGATTAGACCAAGACGACGGGCGTGAGTATCGAATTACTCATAAAATGCAATACAAGGGCAATTAGCTGAACAAGCCTTCAAGTGGACTACGCTGGCAGCCGGTGCGCGGCGCTGAGTTATGTCATCGTCAGACCGTGAGTGCCTCGAAGCAGCGTCTCCGAGATCTTCTTGCCTGCGGCCGTCGCGAACGGCGACGGCATCGGCGACTTCGCGGGGTTGGTTGAGAAGCTCGATTACCTCGAGCAGCTCGGGATCACCTGCCTATGGCTCCTGCCGTTCACTGCGGCCGTGCCCGCCGCGCCTGCCGAGTCGGCATCCACCAGCGCACTCTCGGACGCGCTGTGGCCACGACAACATTGGCGGTGCATCCCGCGAACCTGGCGGCGAGGTGAGCTCGGATTGAGGCGGCGGCCGTCGTCACCGAGGCGCGATCGCCAGCCTCCAGGTAAATCACCAGGCCCGACTCGTCGAGTGAGGCGAGCGGAGCGATCGCCGTGCCGCGATACCGCAGCTCGTCGTAAGGATCGTCCTCCAGGATGAGCACGCCGTGACGGCGCGAAAGCGCCAGCAGTTGTTCTCTGCGCTGCATCGACAACGTGGTGCTCTTGGGATTGTGGAAACCTGATCGGCGTGGCTCTTCAGGCCGCGCAGCGGCCAGTGCAATGAGCTTCGGCCACGTTCGTACCCTCCCACAGCTGGAGGGAGCATCCCATGAAAGCGAGACGTTGGTTGGTGGCCGTGGGCGCGATCATGCTCCTGGGGGGCGGACTGTTTGCCATTTCACGGGCTCGAGGCGCCAAGGTCGCGGACGAGCCGACCCCCTTTCGATTGGGAAAGGTTCAGCGGTCCGATTTGCGGGTGAGCGTTCGCGAGGTGGGCGTGGTCGATCCGGTGGCGAAGGTCGACGTGAAGTCCACCGTTTCCGGGAGGGTTGTCGCCCTCCACGTCCGCGAGGGCGCCATCGTCAAAGTCGGCGATCTCCTCGCCGAAATCGAACCGGACGTCAATCAAGCCCAATCGCTGTCCGAGGTTTACGCTGCGGTAGCTCAGGCCGAGCTGCGACTCAAGGATGCCGATCGCTCGTTCACCGTTCAAAAAGCGCTCTTCGAGCGGGACCTGATCGCACGCGAAGCCCTGCGCGACTACCAGATCAAGCTCGAGATCGCTGGCGAGGAATTCAAGGCCGCGCAGCGAAGATACCGCATCGTCCAGGACCGCGGAATTCCGATTTCCGCCAACTCGGCGTCGCAGAAAGCTCGCATCAAGAGCCCGATGGCCGGCGTGGTGATCAAAAGAGACGTCGAGCTTGGGGAAAGCGTGATGTCGGGAGTGTCTTCCTTCAATGCGGGAACCGTGCTGTACACGGTCGCTGACCTGAGCTCGCTGATCATCCGGGTCAAGCTGAACGAGGTGGACATCGCCAAGGTGACCGTCGGCCAGCGGGTGCAGGTGACGCTCGATGCCTATCCGCAGCATGCCTTCGCCGGCAAGGTGACGTTCGTTGCGCCGGCGGCGGAGTTGGTCGACAAAATCAAGGTCTTCAAAGTGGAGATCGAGCTCGACGAGCTGGGTCCGCAATTCCGAACTGGGATGAGCGCCAACGTGGAGATCCTCGGAGAGAAGCGGGACGGCGCGCTGTCCATTCCACTCGAGGCTCTGCAGCGGCGCGAGGGACAGACGGTCGCCTACCAGTTGAAGAAGGGCTTGCGCGCGGATCAGATCCGCTCGGCAAAAGATGGCCTGAGCGGGCGATCGAAATTCATCTGGCTGGCTGACCATTGGAAGGACTACTTCAGCGCCCTCCCGGTGAAGGCGGGAATCGCCACCCTGGAGCGGGTGGAGATTTTCTCCGGGCTCGCCGAGGGCGACGAGGTGGCGCTCGAGGATCCGTCGCGCAAGAAAATCGAGAAGGACGACGAGAACAACTAGCGGGAACCTCATGGAACCGTTGATTCAGGCCAGCGGGATCACCAAGTCCTATGATGCAGATCAATCGGTGGTTCACGCGCTTCGAGGCGTGGGCCTCTCGGTGCAAAGAGGGGAATTCGTGGCGCTGATCGGGCCTTCCGGCTCGGGCAAGTCGACCTTGATGGCCATCCTGGGGTGTCTGGATTCCCCCACCAGCGGGCGCTACGCGCTGGATGGCGAGCCGGTGGAGGCGCTTCCCAGGGCCGCTCTGGCGCGGGTGCGAAACGAGAAAATCGGATTCGTGTTTCAGTATTACAATCTGCTGCCTCGGGCCAATGTACTTCGCAACGTGGAGCTGCCGATGCTCTACGCCGGGGTTTCGCGCAAGGAGAGGACGCGGCGGGCCAAAGAGCTTTTGGACAGGGTAGGGATCCCGGAAAAGGCCCATCAACTTCCCTCGCAACTCTCCGGCGGCCAGCGCCAACGCGTGGCGGTTGCCCGGGCTCTCGTCAATCGCCCGGCCTTGCTCCTCGCCGACGAGCCGACCGGCTCATTGGATTCGCACACCGGTGCGGAGGTCTTGGCGCTCTTTCGAGAGCTGCACGGCCAGGGCCACACCGTGATCATCGTCACCCACGATCCGAGCATCGCCGCGCTGGCCGAGCGAAAAATCGAGCTGTGCGATGGGCTGGTGGTTTCGCCGAGATCGGCGGCGGCGTGAGACGTCGATGAGAGCCTCCGGTGCATTGTGGATTCGCCTGGCGAATGCGTGGATCGAGATCCGTGAAAATCTCGGCCGCTCCACCCTTCAGTCGCTCGGCATCATCCTCGGCGTGGCCGCGGTGCTCGGCGGCCTGTCGATCAGCGACAGTCAGCGCAAACAGTCGGATCGCCTCTACGTCAGAATGGGCGGGTTGGACAAGCTCAACGTCCAGCCATCTCCGGTGGCCAGGGCTTCGACGCCGAGCGCGCTGGAGACAGCCAATCTGGGACTTCGCTCCCAGGACGCCACCGGCGGCGCTGAGCTCGGTCGAAGCCAGGTGGCGGGATTCGGCGAGCAGAAAAGCATTCGAGCCAGGGTCCGCTCGCCGTATGCCGATGAGGAGCGGGCGATCAGCGGCATCGGTCGAGACTATCTGCGCGTCGAGGGTTACCAGCTGGCGCAGGGACGGGAATTTTCCGCGGAGGATTTGAGAAACGCCACTCCGGTGGCCATCCTCGGAAGCGAAGCGATACAGGTGTTCTTCCCCAACGGCGATGCACTCGGCAAAACCATCCGGGTCGGCGACGTGCCTGTGGTGGTGGTCGGACTGCTCAAGGAGCGGGTGTTCCGATTCAGCAAAAACCAGCGACGCAACATCTTTCGCGGGCGCAACAAGATCGTCGCCCTGCCCGCTACACTGGTGCAGCGAAGATTCGAAGGGGACCAGTACGAGCGGCTCGAGCGGGTGACCTTCAAAATCCCCGAAATCAATTCCATCGAAGCGTTCGCGCGCGATTTGACGCAGCTTTTGGTCGCCAATCACCGGCAGCAGAGTGACTTTCGTCTCGACGATGTCGCTGCCCGAGTGCGCAAGCGGCGAGCCAACTCCAGCGTCTACGACGTCATCTTCATGCTCTCCGGCGTGCTCTCCCTGCTGGGTGGCGGGCTGGTCAACGTCAACATTCAACTGGCATCGCTCAAGGAGCGGGTGAGGGAGGTGGGGATCAAGATGGCGATCGGATCCTCCGGTCGGGAGATCTTCAAGGACTTCATGGCCGAGGCGATGCTCTTGACCGGGCTGGGGGCGCTGGTCGGACTGGCCGTGGGGGTCGCGTTTTCCTGGTTCATCCTCGCAATCATCGGAGTGCCCCTTCACATCAGCGCCTCGAGCTTCGCCTGGGCCGTCGCTTTGGCCGGCTCGACCGGCTTTCTCTTCGCGCTCTACCCGGCCCTCAAGGCGAGCCGCCTCTCGCCGATGGAAGCGCTTCGCTATGACTGATCCTCAAGGCCGCCGCCCGCACCGGATCTCCGCCGTCGCCCGGCTGGGAATGCTGGTGGAGGTGGTGCGCGTCGGCCTGGTCGAGCTGTGGGCCCACAAGCTTCGCTCGCTGTTGACCTTGACCCTGTTGATGCTCGGCGTCTTCGCGCTGGTGGTGATGACCTCGGTGCTGGATGGGGTGATGGACAGGATTTCGATGGGATTTGCCGGGATGAGCTGGGACGGCACGCTCCTCGTCGCTCCGAAGGCGCCGGGCACGACCGAGGAGGCGAATCACTTCGCGATCAGCGCGGGTCTACGCACCGAGGACCTGGACAGGCTGACGGCTCCGCAGGACAAGATCGCCGCTTTTCTGCCGCGCTCCTCCACTCGGGCTTCGGTGACGACGCCGACGGCGAACGAGCGGGCGTTCGTCAATGGCGTTTGGCCGGACTACGGATTCTGGATGAATCGACCGGTGGACCTGGGCCGCGGACTGACCGAGGACGACGGGCGCCGCCGCAGTCGAGTCGCCGTGGTTGGCGCGACGTTGGCGTCCAAGCTCTTCGGCGGAGGCGATCCGGTCGGGCGTGACATCCTGGTCAATGGCATTCCGTTTCGAGTTGTCGGGGTCCAAGCCAGGGGCCAGATTTTCAGCAACGAGAATTACCAGGACGCCAATGGGGTCTCGATTCCGCTCGAGACGTACGTCGACCGAATCGATCCGGCGCACAAGTTGACGCACTTGGCGGTCAAGCTCAAATCGAAAAAGGACCTGGCCGAGGTCTCGGCGGTGATGGTCTCTCGCGCCAAGCAAGCGCACCACGGCATCGAAGACATCGAGATCGTCGACCTGGACGGCGAGATGGCCAAGTCGTATCAAAATTTCCTCGATCAGCTTCACTCGTGGAGCGTGGTTCTATTCAGTCTGGCCGGCGTCGTGCTGTTGGTCGGCGGGGTGGGGGTGCTGTCGGTGATGCTGATTTCGTTTTCCGATCGCCGCTTCGAGATTGGGCTGCGCAAGGCGATCGGCGCCTCGGATGGCGAAGTGCTGACGCAATTTCTCATCGAAGCGGTGGTGCTCGCCGCGCTGGGAGCGTTGGTAGGCACGGTCGCCGGAGGCGCCGTCTGCCGGGCTCTGTCTCCGATCTTTCCGTATGGATTGGTGGTGAATCCCTGGGGGCTGACGATGGCCTGGATCACCGCCCTGGTGCTGGCCTGCATCTTCGGTCTATATCCGGCGGTTCGCGCGTCGAGGCTCGCGCCCATCGAGGCGATGCGCTAACGCGTCGCCGCTAGTGACAGATGCCGCTTCCGCTGCAGGTGTAGCCCGCCACGCAGGTGTCCACCGCTGCTCCTGGGCAGCAAGGCTGACCGGCTCCACCGCACTGAGCACAGACGCTGCTCTGGTTCTGGCAGACTGTCCGCGGCGCGGTGCAATCGACTCCGCTGCGAGCCTGCCCTTGGCCGCCGCAGCTCCCGCAACTTCCGTTGGAGCAGTTGCCGGTCAAGCCGGGGCATGTTTGGCCGCTGACGACACAGGTATCGTTCACGCAGCAGCCACCGCTCGCGCATGTTGTTGCTGCACAGCACAATTCCCCTGGGCCCCCACACGCCGTACACACGCTGTTGCGGCAGACAGCGTTGGAATTGCAGGGCGTCCCCGTGGTGCAGCAATCCTGGCCCGGGCCCCCGCAGTTAGAATGCGAGTGCACGAAACAGACGTGCGTTCCGTCGGGATGCGGCTTTCAAGAAAACATGGCATGTTATCAAAAACAAAGGAGGCGCTATGACCCTCGCACGACTTCTCATCGTCCTCGCAGCGGCGCCCCTCTTCGAGCGCGGGACGCCGGATGTGCCGTTCACAGACGTCGTGATCGATTCCAACAACCCGACCAACCCGCATTGCAAAACACTGGGGGACATCAACGGGGACGGGCATCTCGATGCGATCGTCGCCAGCAGTGCCGGCGGAGGGATGTATTGGTACGAGTACCCGTTGTGGACGAAGCACGCCATTCGCTCCAACGGAAGCTGGAGCACCGACATGCAAGCCGGAGACATCAATCTCGACGGTCATGTCGACGTGATCGTACCCCAAGACACCGACGGAGACGGGAAGGGCGACACCATGTACTGGTTTGAAAACCCCGGTGGCAACGGCACGGGGACTTGGAACGAGCACCTGATCGGCTATTCCGGCAGGAGTAATGGAGCGCATGACGTTGAGATCGGAGACATCAACAACGACGGTAAGCTCGACGTCGCCGGCAACGGCGGTCTATTCCTCCAGGGAGCCACTCCGGATCAGTGGACCTTTGTCGACATCGGGCGGGGGGGAGAGGAAGGAACGAGCTTGGCCGACGTCGACGGCGACGGCTATCTCGACGTGATTTGCCCCGGGCCGAGCGGTTCAGTCGTCTGGTACAAGAACCCGCTTCCTGCGGGCGACCCTGCCGTCGGGTCCAACTGGGTTCGCCATACCATCGTCTCTGGAGGATGGTCCGTCGAGATGGGCATCACCGTAGCCGACATCAACGGAGACGGACGGGCCGACGTGCTCGTCGCCAACGCCGAGAGCCCGGGGCAGATTGTTTGGTATGAACAGCCGACCGACCCGGTGAGCGGGACGTGGGTCGAGCATGTTATCGGAGCTGCAGACTACGTCCACACGTTCAAGGTCGCCGACATCAATCAGGACGGGCAGCCGGACGTCGTCTTCGCCGAGATGCACCAATCCGCTCAGAAGCGCGTCGGCCTCTTCCTTAATAACGGCCGGGGTTCTTTCTGGACGCTTCAGGTCGTGGCCACCACGGGCTCTCATAACATCCGGGTCGGAGATATCCGCGCAGACAGGCACATCGATATCTTCGGAGCCAACTGGAACGACGCGTCACCCGACCATGCGGTCGTTCACCTTTGGAGAAACGATCTTGATCTAAAGCCCTCCCTTGATTCGTGGACCTATATCCACGCTGATAGCATGCGCGGGCCGTCCAGCGACGGCCTTGGATTTTTCGGATTGGGCTTTGGCGATCTCAACGGTGACGGCTATCAGGATATCGCCTCAGGGACTTATTTTTACCTCAATCCGGGCGGCGACATGGCGGCGGTCCCTTGGTCTCGGGTGACGTTACCCGCCGACCCGGCTAATGGCTTACCCCTAGACGCGTCGCTCCTATTCGATGCGAGCAGCGCGGGCAGACCAGATTCCATCCTGGCCGAAGATCTCCCGAACATCATTTGGCTCAAAGCGAACGACCCGCAAGGGAATTCCTGGACCCCCCAGGTCGTCGCTCAGATGCCCCCTACGAGCCATCACAATGGTCGAACCGTGAAGTTGGCTCATTTCGTTCGCGGCAACGTCAAGCCGGACATCGTGCTTTCCGGCGGAGGGGGAACCTTTCTCCTTCAAATTCCTCCGAATCCAGCCGCGGATATCTGGCCAATTGTGCAGATCACCAGCACCAGTGATGACGAGCAAAAAGGGATCGGCGTTGGAGATATCGACGGTGATGGAAACTTGGACATCGCGGTCGGGGCGGGCGCCAGTTCGACGGAGCTCGATTGGTACTTCAACCCCGGTGATGGCAGCTCCAATTGGGTTCAGCATTTCGTTGGCAACACGGATCTGACCATCAAGATGGTGGAAATCGCCGACATCAACGGCGATGGTCGACTGGACATCGTGGCGACGGAAGAAGCCAATCCCTCCAACATTTATTGGTTCGAGGCGCCTCCGACTCCCACGGGGACCTGGGTTCGCCACACCGTTGCGACCGGACTCGCAGAGGTGGACAGCCTCTCCGGGGTGGACATGAACCAAGATGGCCATCCGGACATCGTGATTGGGGAGATTTTTGGATCCAAGAGATTGATTGTCTATGAGAACGGGAACGGTGGAGGCGGATGCGGCTCGTCCTGGACGGAGCACGTGGTCGACAGCGGGAAGGAGAGCCACAACGGCGCCCGAGCCGTCGACCTCGATGCAAACGGGACCTTCGACATCATTAGCATCGCCTACTTCACCTATCAGGACCTTCACATTTGGCGAAACGATGCCAAGAGCGACACGAGATAAGGCGTGCGCCGTCGCATGTTTGGGTTCATTGCTGAAACAGCCGCGCGGCCAGAGCTTTGGCGGCTCGAGCTGTGCCTCACCAGCCGGCGCACCCCGGCAGGACTAACGACGCGTGTAGTTGATAAGCACCGAGACGTTGTTGGAACCAGAGTTGGCCACGGCCAGGTCCGGCCACCCGTCGCCATTGAGGTCGCCCACCGCGACGGACGCAGGAGTGTTTCCGGCCCCGAAGTTCCGTGCCACCTGGAAGCTCCCATCCCCGTTGCCCAAAAGCACTGAGACATTGTTGGAGCTGCCGTTGGCCACGGCCAAATCCAGTCGCCCATCGCCATTGAAGTCGTCCACCGCAACGGACCAAGGAAAGCTCCCAGTCGCGAAGTTTCGCGCCGCCTGGAAGCTCCCATCTCCGTTGCCCAAAAGCACCGAGACATTGTTGGAACCCTGGTTGGCCACCACCAAGTCTTGCCACCCGTCCCTATTAAAGTCGCCTACCGCGACGGACACCGGAGTGCCCCCTGCCTCGAAGTTCCGGGCCACCTGAAAACTCCCATCCCCGTTGCCCAAAAGCAGTGAGACATTGTTGGAGCTGCCGTTGGCCACGGCCAAATCCAGTCGCCCATCGCCATTGAAGTCGCCCACCACAACGGACGAAGGATTGCTCCCGGCCCCGAAGCTCTGCGCCGCCTGGAAGGTGCCATCCCCGTTGCCCAAGAGCACCGAGACGGTGCTGGACGACCAGTTGGCTATGGCCAAGTCTGGTCGCCCATCGCCATTGAAGTCGCCCACCGCAACGGACACAGGGGTAATCCCGCTCTGGAAGGTTCGCGCTGCTTGAAAGGTTCCATCCCCATTGCCCAAAAGCACCGAGACGGTAGTGGAACCGCTGTTGGCTATGGCCAAGTCTGGCCGCCCATCGCCATTGAAGTCGCCCACCGCGACGGAAAAAGGAAAGCTCCCAACCGCGAATATGCGCGGTGTTTGGAAGCTCCCGTCTCCGTTGCCCCAAAGCACCGAGACGGTGCCAGCGGCAACGTAGTTGGCCACCGCCAGGTCCTGCACTCCATCGCCATTGAAGTCGCCCACCGCGACGGAAAAGTGAGTGCCCCCGGCCACGAAGTTCCGCGCCGGCAGAAAGCGCAGCTCACGCGTGTAGTTGATAAGCACCGAGACGTTGTTGGAACCAGAGTTGGCCACGGCCAGGTCCGGCCACCCGTCGCCATTGAGGTCGCCCACCGCGACGGACGCAGGAGTGTTTCCGGCCCCGAAGTTCCGTGCCACCTGGAAGCTCCCATCCCCGTTGCCCAAAAGCACTGAGACATTGTTGGAGCTGCCGTTGGCCACGGCCAAATCCAGTCGCCCATCGCCATTGAAGTCGTCCACCGCAACGGACCAAGGAAAGCTCCCAGTCGCGAAGTTTCGCGCCGCCTGGAAGCTCCCATCTCCGTTGCCCAAAAGCACCGAGACATTGTTGGAACCCTGGTTGGCCACCACCAAGTCTTGCCACCCGTCCCTATTAAAGTCGCCTACCGCGACGGACACCGGAGTGCCCCCTGCCTCGAAGTTCCGGGCCACCTGAAAACTCCCATCCCCGTTGCCCAAAAGCAGTGAGACATTGTTGGAGCTGCCGTTGGCCACGGCCAAATCCAGTCGCCCATCGCCATTGAAGTCGCCCACCACAACGGACGAAGGATTGCTCCCGGCCCCGAAGCTCTGCGCCGCCTGGAAGGTGCCATCCCCGTTGCCCAAGAGCACCGAGACGGTGCTGGACGACCAGTTGGCTATGGCCAAGTCTGGTCGCCCATCGCCATTGAAGTCGCCCACCGCAACGGACACAGGGGTAATCCCGCTCTGGAAGGTTCGCGCTGCTTGAAAGGTTCCATCCCCATTGCCCAAAAGCACCGAGACGGTAGTGGAACCGCTGTTGGCTATGGCCAAGTCTGGCCGCCCATCGCCATTGAAGTCGCCCACCGCGACGGAAAAAGGAAAGCTCCCAACCGCGAATATACGCGGTGCTTGGAAGCTCCCGTCTCCGTTGCCCCAAAGCACCGAGACGGTGCCAGCGGCAACGTAGTTGGCCACCGCCAGGTCCTGAACTCCATCGCCATTGAAGTCGCTGAGGGCGATGGAGGAGGGACGGCTTCCCACGGTAATCGTCGGGTTGCTAAAGGTTCCGTCCCCCTTTCCCGTGAGAATGGTGACATCGTTTGACAGTTCATTGGCTACAGCCAAATCTTGTATTCCATCGAGGTTGAAATCCCCGACCCTGACGTCTCTTGGCGTAAAGCCCGCCTCAAAAGTCTGCGTCGTTCGGAAAGTTCCATCGCCGTTGCCCAGAAGGACGGCAACGTCGTCAAAGGCTTCATTTGATACCGCGAGATCTTCCTGGTTATCGCCATTGAAATCTCCGATGCGGAGGCTGCCAGGACGACCTCCGACGGAAATCGTCTGAGCAGTCCGGAAGTCGCCATCACCGTTGCCAAGGAGGACTGTAACGTCACCCGTAACGTTGTTGACAACAGCCAGATCTGGTGATCCGTCTTGATTAAAGTCGCCGATAACGGCCCACCGAGGATCGTCGCCGACAAAAAAATACCTAGCTGGCTGAAATGTCCCGTCGCCATTGCCTAGGAGGACGGACACGGTACCCGGCGCAAAGGGATTGGCGCGATTGGTCACCACCAAATCCAGGCTTCCATCGCGGTTGACGTCTCCAACCGTGATGCCATGCGGATCCGAGCCCACACCAAAATACCGGGCTGTCTGGAACGTCCCATCGCCATTGCCTAGAAAGACCGCTACGCGTCCGTCGCGAAGCGTTAGCGCCAAGTCTTGCACGTCGTCGTGATTGAAGTCGGCTGCGGCAAGCGAAAAGAGGGGCCCGGCTACGGCAAAAGTTCGTGGGATTTGAAACGATCCATCTCCTCTTCCTAGCAGGACCGAAATACTCGGACTAAAACTCTCGCCGGCCACGGCCAAATCAAGAATCCCGTCGCCGTCAAAATCTGCTGTCACAACGGTACGGGGAGCAGGCCCCGCTGGATAGTTTCGCGCCGGCTCGAATGATCCGTCTGCTCTCCCAAGCAAGATCGACACGTCATTTGAGCGGTTATTCGCTGTCGCCAGATCTTGAAAGCCATCCCCATTGAAATCCGCCAGGACGACGGCAAAAGACCCGTTTCCAGTGGAATAACTAGTCGGGCCAGTCAGGAAAGAAACCTGACCTTGGACGACAGTGGAGCCGATGAAAGTAAATACGCAAGCAAACGGCCAGCACGTTAAACCCCCCCGGCGAAACATGGTCTTTTCTCCTTCTTAGAAGGCGTTTAGCTGTGCGCCTCGTCCCAATGAAGCAGCTCAATGTAGCCTCATAGGGCAAAGGAAGTCGAGGCCGATGCCAACCTCGCTGGCATCGGCTTGCCCAGGGCGCGAGCGGAGACCATTCAGGCCCTCGCTCGCGCTGTCTGCGATCACCAAATCTGCTTTCAAGGGATCGTCGACTCAGAAAAGCCCCCTCGAGCTCGCGCCGGAGGGGGCTTTTGTCGACATCTAGCGAAACAGAATCAGGCGTCTATTGATTCGGCGCAGATGTGCCCTCCGACGGCCATTGAGCCGCCCGATGACACTGACGCTGCGCCTGAGAGAACCATCGCCATCTGACCCGATAAAGATTCAACGAGACGTACATCTACAGCTTTCCCGAACATCGTGCAACTCACCTCTCGAAGAGGATCAGCGCCCTTTAGAATGCAGTGGCTTTTTGACGTTTGCCTTTACCGCGATGTGCTTTGGGCTGGTCGATTTCGACCCTGGTCGATTGGATGTCGCTTGGTCCTTGGGCCCGGGCAATCGCGGGCCGTTTTGCGGAACGGTTGAGATGACTTTTGGTTCTCTTTCTACTTCGTAGCGTATGTTGCGAAAACGACACGTGCCCTCGACGCAGCCGAGGGTCGAAATTGGCATATCTCCGAAAAACTTGTGCCAGTTGCTTCCCAGCGCGACCGGTTCGCCAATGGGTCGTCGATCCTTCCCGCTGCCAGCATAAGCGCGCAGCTCACCCGCGGCATCGACCGAGAGCTCGAGCCGCATTCCATCATCCGGAGCATTGAAGCTGCCCAATGTCAGACCCCGCCGCTCGCCGAGCGCCCATTCGAAGGAAACGGGATCGCCTCTGCTGGACAAGACAACCGCGGCGTAGCGGCCCGGGGTTCCCGCCAGCAAGAGCGCTGCCCGGGGGTGATTCTCCTCGCCGAGAACGAATCGCTTTGCCCTTGCCCAAATACTTCCCGCCAGTGCTTCTGCCTCGACCTCGGCTTCCGCTCGGACGGTGCGACCTTCGATGTCTGTCAAATCCGGCACCGCTCGGCCAACCGGGTTATCGTTTGGCGCGAGGGCAAATTTCAAAGTGCCCCGATCGAACTGCAATGCTCGGCCGTAAGCGAGCATGGAAATGCGATCCAGCCCCTGTCCTATGGTCACGCTCTTCCGAAGCTCGCTTCCATCTCGCCGGCCGTCCGCGGTGACCACGCCCCGGGTGATGAATTCGGCAACAATTTGTTCCCCGGCCATCTTTTGGATTGGCCGTTGCGACTTCGCTCGAGTCACCGAAACTCCTAGGACGACGAGGGCCGCGAGCACGACCGCCACGGAGGATACCCTGGTGGCGGTCCGCAGGAGTCGCTTGCCGAGAACCCGGAGCTGTTCCCGCCGGCCCATCTCGCGCCGTGGCCCGGTCGAGCTGACCGGCACCACGGGCTCCAAGTCGGCGATCAATTCGGTTGCGCTTTGATAGCGTTCTTCTGGTGTCGATTTGAGACATCGACCGACGACCAGGTCCACTTGCTTATCCAGGCCCGGCTTTCGCCGTGAGGGTGGCTCAAAGCTTCCAATGGGGAGCTCGCCCACCAACAGCTCGAACAGAATGACTCCGAGCGAATAGATGTCTGCGCGATGATCCGCCTTCCTCGCATCCAGCCTCTGCTCGGGAGCCATATAGGCAAAGGTCCCCATCGCCATATGGCTTTCCGTCAAGTGGAATCGGGACGGCGTGTCTTTGTCGGTGAAAGCGGCCAGGCCGAAGTCCGAGACCTTGGGAATGCCGCCCGCCTGTTCGTCGAACAGGATGTTCTCGGGTTTCAAATCCCGGTGGATGACGCCGCGCCCGTGCGCGTATTCCACCGCTCGGCAGATCTGGAGCGTCGCGCGAAGAGAGGTGCCCGTGACGAGCGATCGGGAAGACATGACTTCGCGCAACGAGCACCCGTCGATGTGCTCCATCACCAAAAAGTACGTTTCCGGAGTGCGCCCCTTATCCAGGATCGAAACAATATTCGGGTGAGATAGAGCCGCCAGAGCCGCAGCTTCTTTGTCGAAACGCGCCACGGAGGCGTCGTCTTTAGCAAGCTCTGTGGATAACAATTTGATCGCTACGGTGCGCCCTAGAGAAAGTTGCGTCGCCCGGTAAACCTCGCCCATGCCACCTCGGCCGAGGAGGGTTTCCAGGCGGTATCCCGGAATCAAATCGGAAGGCCGGGATCGAGCAACCAGGGTTGAGTCCGGCGTGTGCATGCTCGAGCCACGCAGGCTAACGAAGGAAACTCGCTAGGTCCAATTGGACATGAGCCATGCGACGCTTGGGCGGCGAGGTGTGCGCGAATTGGGTGCCCCGCGGCACCTAACTCCCCACAGTTCGCCAGCGTCGTCTGGAGTGCGAATCTCGTCAGTGCGCGTGGATCCGCAGCACCAGCTTGCCCAGGTGGTGCTGGGTCAGGTCTCGGTGTGCCTGCGCCGCATCCTCGAGCTGGTAGGTTCGTCCGAGCTCGACGTGAAAGGGACCCGCGGCAATCCAGTTGTTGAGTCGCTCAAACACGTCAGGGTCCGGAACCCCGTCGTAGGCAATCACCTTGATTCCAGGTGATCCCTTTGGCTCGGGCTCCACGCCGTTCGGATGCGCGATCCTTCCGCCCTGCTTCATGCCTTCGAGCGCTCGCTGCAGCGCCTCGCCACTGGCCAGGACAAGAGCGGCATCGAGGCCTTCCGGAGCGAACTCGCGAACTGCTGCCGCCACGTCGCCGTGTCGGCCGTCGACCGCGGCGTCCGCGCCGAGCCGGCGAACCAGCTCCACGCCGTCGTTCCCGGATGCTACCCCGAGAACTCGCGCGCCCATTCGCTTCGCGAGCTGCACCGCCAGGTGCCCGATGCCGCCGCTCGCTCCGAACACCAGCAGGTGCTCGCCCTCGCGAACGCGCAGCTTGTCTTGCAGTCCGATCAGCGCGGTCACTCCGTCTGCGCCGAGCGCGCCCGCCTCCTCGGTGGGAATGTTGGGCGGCGCGAGCGCGGTCTCGTCCTGTTTGACCGCGACGTACTGCGCATAGAAGCCACCCTCGTAGGCATAGGCGTAGACGCGATCGCCGACCTTGGCGCGCTCGACGCCTTTCCCGACAGCCACGACCGTTCCGGCACCATCGTTGCCGAGTACTTTCGGAAAGCCGCTCTTGCCCATCTCGAACTCGCCTGCTCGGACATCCGCGTCCCAAACGCCGATGCCCGCGGCCTCCAGGCGGATGAGGATCTGCTTGCTCCGGGGCCGCGGAACAGGAAGGACGTGGGGCTGCAGAACCTCCGGGCCTCCATAGTGGTCAATCGCTGTTGCCGTCATTTTTTCGGGAATGTACGGCTCCATGTCTCGCACCTCGTCACTGGGTTGAGCGCCATTCGCTCGGCTCCTAGGGTGCGCACGCGGGCCTTCTTAAGGAAGAGCTTTGCGCGCCTACCCTGGGCAGGCAGGGTTTCGGGTGGTAGCTTCCGAGCCGCTGGCCGGCGGAGCGGCCTGCGCCGAGTTGAATGAGCGTTGAGTAGGAATGTCATGCCCTCATTTGCTCCAGAGCAGTGGCGCGCGCTGAGCCCCTACTTGGACAAGGCTCTGGAGCTTTCCCCCGAGCAGCGTCCGGCTTGGCTGGAGTCACTTCGCTCGGAGAACCCATCCGTGGCGACGGATTTGCAGACGCTGCTCGTCGAACGCGACGCCGTGGGCGAAGAGGAATTCCTGAAGATCGTCCCACGATCGACTCTGGTGCCTCTCGTTGGACAGACGGTGGGCGCCTACACGCTCGAGTCACCCATCGGCCACGGCGGCATGGGTACCGTCTGGCTCGCGCGCCGCAGCGATGGCCGCTTCGAAGGGCGCGCGGCCGTAAAATTTTTGAACGTCGGACTTCTCGGAGGGGCGGGCGAGCAGCGATTCCGTCGGGAGGGCAGCATTCTGGCGCGGCTCGCGCATCCCAACATCGCGCACTTGATTGACGCCGGGGTCTCGGCCACTGGCCAGCCGTATTTGATTCTCGAATACATCCAAGGGAAGAACGTCGACACCTATTGCACTGAGCGCGCGCTGGACGTCGACGCCCGGATCCGGCTCTTTCTAGATGTCTTGGCGGCGGTCGCGCATGCCCATGCCAACTTGATTGTTCACCGCGACATCAAGCCTTCCAATGTCCTCGTCACCGACGATGGGCAGGTCAAGCTCCTCGACTTCGGGATTGCCAAGCTGCTCGAGGACGAATCAGGAACGCCGGCGACAATACTCACGCGCCAAGGCGAACGGGCGCTCACTCTGGCCTACGCCGCGCCGGAGCAAGTGACCGGTAACGCCATCACCACCGGAACCGATGTCTACGCGTTGGGCGTCTTGCTCTACCAGCTGCTCACCGGAAAGCACCCAGCCGCATCCGCTCTTCAGTCTCCGGCGGAATTGATGAAAGCCATTGTCGACACTCAGCCGGCGCGACCCTCCGATAACACCGACTCGGGTGAGAGATGGAGGCGGGCGCTGCGAGGAGACCTCGACACCATCGTTGGCAAGGCGCTGAAAAAGAATCCGGCGGAGCGATACACCACGGCGACTGCGTTCGCCGATGATCTGCGGCGCTACCTCGGCCATCAGGTCATCAGCGCGAGGCCGGATACCCTCGCCTATCGCGCCAAGAAATTCGTCCGTCGCAATTACATTGCAGTCGCGCTCGCCTCGGCGGCAATCGTAGCCACCGGTGCGGGCATCGTCGGCACCACCCTTCAGGCGCGCCGCGCGCGGGTCGAGGCAAGGACCGCGACCGCGATCAAAGACTTCCTGCTCGGGATCTTCAACGCCAGCTCCAAACGGCAGGCTGATCCGATGAAGGCGCAGTCGGTCACCGCGCGCGAGCTGCTCGACAGCGGAGCGGAGCGTTTGCTCGCCGATCGCACCCTGGATTCCCAGGTTGCCCTCGAGCTCCTTTCGACGGTGGGTGACCTGTATCTCGGCCTCGGCCTCGACGAGAAGGGGGTGCAGTTGCGTCAGAAGCGAGTCGAGCTGGCCCGTAGCGCGTTTGCGCCCAATGACGTGCGCCTCGCGACTGCGCTGGTAGACTACGCAAATGCGGTCTACGCCACGCCCCGGGCAAAGGAGTCGCTTGCCGTCCTGGAGGAGGCGGAGCGAATACTCGATGCGAACGGTGACCAGACGAGCGCGCTTCGCGTCACCGCCGATAAATGGCTGTCAGCTTACTGGCGCACCGTCGGCCGCGACCTCGGCAAGGCGCGCAGCTACGCGATGAAGGCGGTCGAAATCTGCCGACGATATCATCCCAACACCGAGCTCCTCGCCGGAGCCCTTCATCAAGCGGCTTTGGCTGAGAACTTCGCTCACAATACGTCGGCCTCGCTCGAATTCTACAAGGAGTCGCTCGAGCTTCGTCGCCGCCTCGGGTCGCCGGAGATCGAGCTCATTCGTCCACTGACTGAAATGGCTGAGCAAGAAACCAGTTTGGCCCGATTCGCGGAAGCCGAGCGCGACTTCAAGGAAACGGTGGCAATGAGCCTGCGGGTCAATGGCGAAGATCACATCGACACCATTCAGACCCGGCTGCGCTACGCGACGTTTCTTCGCACCGTGGGGCGCCTGCGCGAATCGGAGCTGCTGTTGCGAAAGGCCGTGGACACCGGCGTGCGCCTGTTGGGTCCGGAAGAGTCGTTCCACCTGCCCACCGCGCGATTCGAGCTGGCTCGCACGCTGGCGGAGCTGGGAAACCTCGAGCAAGCGGAGTCGCTGTATCAGCAGGCGCTGGCCGTCCGGGAGAAAACCCGGCCGAACACCTATCAGCACGCCAACATGCTGGAGAATGCCGCACTGCTGCAGATGGCCATGGGCCGCTACGAGCTCGCCGACCGCATGCTCTCTCAAGCCACGTCCATCTACGAGAAGATCGGCCGCCACGACTCGCCGACGCGCCTGTTTCGCGCCCGGTACCAACTCGCAGTTGGCGACGCGGGCCGAGCACTCTCGACTGTGGCGACCACCACCTTCTCCGGCGGTGGCGCCCTTCAAAACTCGTTCGTCGCGGACGTGATTCGCACCCGGGCGCTCCTCGATCTGGGGCGTTCTGAAGAGGCAGAACGCGTCGCTTCGGAGAGTCTCGATCGCCTCAGGACGACTCATGGAGCGGAGGTCTTGCAATTCAGCAAAGCGAATCTGCTTGTAAGCCACGGCCTCGCGCTGATCCGCTTGGGTCGAGCCAACGAAGCGCAGACGCCGTTGCGGGATGCCATGGCGTGGCGAGAAGCCAACTTGGACGAAAACAGTCCCCTTGTAGCAGAGTCATTGATCGCTCTGGCGGAGTGTTACTTGTCGCACGGTGAGCGCGCTCAGGCCCGGTCTCTCGTCGAGCGTGCCCAACGCATTTATCAAACCCACCCGAATTTCGGCGAACGCGGGCGATTGCCGCTCCGCAAGGTCGAGGCGCTCCTCTCCGCCCGATGAGAGATGGCGCCGGTCCGCCGGTGGGTTTCGAATTGCCGTCGGACGCGAGGCGAAATCTCGGAGATCAGCTCAACCCCGGCGGCCGTTTCGAGTGCCAGACCGCCTTGGTCCGGCTCCTCTTTGCCGGAGTCAAGAGTTTCGGATCCTCGAGGATCTTCTGCAGCACCGAGGGCGGATCGCCGTCAGCTGCCTTGCGCATGTCCCCGCCCTCGTCGCGCGCAATCTCGACCAGCAATCGGTTGGTGACGACCGATCGCGGGGCCAGCTCGGTGATGTCCTCACTACTCGCCCACTGGTCTCGGTGTTTGATCATCAGCCAGGCGGGCTTGGTATCGCCGCCACGTCCGCGCGTGCGCACCAGCACCCATGAGCCGCGAAGCTTCTTCCCCTCGAGCGAGAACTTGAGCTCCCCTTTCTTCAGCCCCTCGTCCACATTCGGCGTCTCGGGCGTCCAGGTTCCTCTGTCCCAAATCATGACCGTGCCCCCACCGTACTCGCCCGCGGGGATGATGCCCTCGAATTCGTTGTACTCGATCGGATGATCCTCGACTTGCATGGCGAGTCGCTTGACGGCAGGGTCGTAGCTCGGACCCTTTGGCACGGCCCAAGAAAGCATGACCCCCTTCCATTCGAGGCGAAAGTCGTAATGCAAGGCCGTGGCCCGGTGTTTCTGCACCACGAAGGCGAGCTTGTTCTTGGCAGCGCGGGTGGACTGTTTCTTTCCCTTGGGTTCAGGGCTGACGTCGAAGCGCCGCTTCTTTCGGTACTCGGTTAACGGCATGGCTCGCCGACGACATACGCTAGCAAGCAAGTGTTTCCAACTCTAACGGACCTCGGCAGCTCGATCGCCGCCCTGCCGCACGGCGATTCTCTCGCGCGAGCCCAGCCGGACCGGTACAGTGCCTCAATGGTCCGCGCCGTCGACCGCGATCCCCTTTGGTACAAGGACGCGATCGTCTACGAAACGCATGTGAAGGCTTTCTTCGACGCGAACGGCGACGGCATCGGCGACTTCGCGGGGTTGGTTCAGAAGCTCGATTACCTCGAGCAGCTGGGGATCACCTGCCTGTGGCTGCTGCCGTTCTTTCCCTCGCCGCTGCGAGATGACGGCTACGACGTCGCCGACTACCGGGGCGTCCATCCTTCGTATGGGACGCTCGCAGACTTCCAGCGGCTGGTCGACGAAGCTCACCGGCGCGGCATCGCCGTCCTGATCGAGCTGGTGGTGAACCACACCTCCGACCAGCATGCATGGTTCCAGCGCGCGCGGCGCGCACCGCCCGGATCCGCCGAGCGCGACTACTACGTGTGGAGCGACACCGACAAGCGCTTCGCGGGCGCGCGGATCATCTTCACGGACACCGAGCGCTCGAACTGGACCTGGGACGAGACGGCCGGCGCCTACTACTGGCACCGCTTCTTCTCGCACCAGCCCGACGTCAACTTCGACAACCCCCGCGTGCTCGAGGAGATGCTCGGGGTCCTGCGCTTCTGGGTTGCGCTCGGCGTGGACGGGTTTCGCCTCGACGCCGTCCCCTACTTGGTGGAGCGGGAGGGCACCAACTGCGAGAACTTGCCCGAGACGCACGCGGTCATCCGCCAGATCCGCGCTGCGCTCGACCGGGAGTTCCCCGGCCGGATGCTGCTCGCCGAGGCGAACCAGTGGCCATGGGACGTCCGTCCCTACTTCGGGGACGGAGACGAGTGTCACATGGCGTTCCACTTCCCGGTCATGCCCCGCATCTTCATGTCGCTGCGGCTCGAGGACGCCGAGCCGATCGTGGACATCCTGCGCCGCACGCCGCCCATCCCGGAGAGCTGCCAGTGGGGGCTCTTCCTGCGCAACCATGACGAGCTCACGCTGGAGATGGTGACCGAGGAAGAGCGGGACTACATGGTGCTTGCATACGCGCGCGATCCCGGCCAGCGCCTCAACATTGGGATCCGCCGGCGGCTCGCGCCGCTGGTGGACAACGGCCGCAGGCGGATCGAGCTCCTGAACAGCCTGCTGTTCTCGTTGCCGGGGACGCCGATCCTCTACTACGGCGACGAGATCGGGATGGGGGACGACGTGCTGCGCCCGGACCGCGACGGAGTGCGGACCCCGATGCAGTGGAGCGGAGGCCCGAACGCGGGTTTCTCGAGCGCGCCGGCGTCGTCGCTGTACTCGCAGCCCATCGAGGATCCGGTGTACGGCCACGCCGCGGTAAACGTCGTGGCGCAGCTCCGGGATCCCTCCTCGCTTCTGCGCTGGATGCGCAACCTGATCCGGCTGCGGAAGCAGTTCCAGGTGTTCGGGCGCGGGACGCTGGAGTTCATCAAGTCCTCGAATCCGAAGATCCTTGCCTACGTACGGCGATGGGGCCAGGACACGGTGCTGTGCGTGGCGAACGTCTCGCGCCAGATGCAGCCGTTCGAGCTCGACCTCTCGTCGTTCGAGGGCGCGACGCCGGTGGAGATGCTCGGGTACACCGCGTTCCCCCGGATTGCCGGCGCGCGCTACTTCCTCAGCTTGGGGGGCTATGGGTTCGCCTGGTTCGAGCTGCGCGGCGCGCGTAACCGATCGAGCTAAGACGTAGGGCCTCTGAATGGGACCGGCCAGGGCGGCAGCTCACGAAGGAATTCAAAGCGGACGCGGTCCGGCTCGCTTCGCATGCGGCTCCAATACAGTCCGGCCACCCGTGAGTTGGTGAGCCCGCGACGAGCCTGAATTCTGACAAGGGCGTGCCGTTGTCGCGTTGGCTCGACGTGCGAACACGGCTCCTGTGCGCGCTCGGAGAGAAGGGAGACAGCTGGGCATAGCGATCTGGATTTTCCGCTATCCACTGCCTGTAGCGCACGCCGACCGAGGCGGAACCGCCGTGGATTCCCATCATTCCGCCCTTCTTGGCGAGGGCAACGATGAGGTCGTCCGGCAGGCCGCCCGACCCCGATACCGCTTCTGCGGCCACGTGGCTCGCTACCACGGGCGACGCGCTCGCAGCGACGATCTGCCGCTGTGCGTCCGTCGATGCGTGCGTGATGTCGATGAGGATGCCAAGCGCATTCATCTCCTCGATGATCGCGCGTCCGCGGTCGTTGATTCCGCCCCAATGCGCTCCGCCGCTCGGAAGCCCCGCTTGAACGTCGGAATACGCATTGAACCCGCTCTGCGACGAGAACTGCACAGCGCGCAGGCCCAAGCGATAGAAGGCGCGCAGCACGTCCAGATCGCCCTCCTGGTCCCATCCCGATTCGCAACTGAGAAAGACGGCCATCCTGCCGGTGTGGACGATGCGGCGAGCATCTTCGACGGTGAGCGCGACCGCCATCCTATCGCGATGCGATTCGGCGAAGCGGTGGAAGACCTCGAACATGCGCAACATCTGCTTGGGGGTGATGTTGTACGACCAGTACCCGTACGTGCCGAAGTTCTCGATGATGACGTTGACGCCGGCCTTGTGCGCTCGCAGGTAGTCCCATCCCGTGCCGGTGGGCGAGGGCTCCCACGTATCGATTCCCAGCCAAAACGTCTTGTTCGTCACGTGAACGTGGCCGTCCATCAGGATGCGCGCGCGCCGCCTCGACGGCCTGGGGACGGGCGCAGCGGAATCTTCGACGCTCGCCTGTGCTACGGGGGCAGTCAACGCCGTACCGAGTGCAGCGAGCGCGCCGGCTCCGAACGTACGCAGCGTATCGCGACGAGTCAGGTTCTTCTCATTCACGGATGTCCCTCCTTTGCATGGCCCCTAAGCTTCGTGGGCCGAAGCGCACGTGGGCTGGGCAGGGTCGTTCAGCCCTGACGAGCCCAGCTGCTACTGGCACGAATAATTGGAAGCGAGGTTCGGATCACCGCCGAGATATTTCACTTCCGCAGGGTAAATGCACACGGGTCGGGTGACCGTGTTGTCGGGCGAGGTCGCCGTGAACGTGGTCGGCGCGGTGCCGTTCTCCACCCACGCGATGAGCGCGTCGAACACCTCGGTGCGGACGATGTCTCCGCTGTTTGGTGCTGCCTGGTTCAGGTCCGGCGGATTTGGATTCGCACCGGGAGGCAACCCGAGTGCAGGGCTGTCGCAGTGACCACGTGCGGGCGCGAAGTACAAGCGATGGAATTGCTGCGCCCTCTCGAATCCGCCGGCGGAGGCCGAGGAGCGGTGGTAGTAGTCCGCCGTGCTCGCCGGCTCGACGAGGACGTCGTTGAGGCCTTGCAAAGTGATCATCTTCGCGCCGCTGTCGCGGAACCTGCGGATGTCTGGATTGTCCGTGTCAATGTTACCGAACGCCGGGCCGAGGAGCTTGCCGAGGACGAAGGCGGTCGCGTACTGCGAGTAGCTGAGCCGCTTCCAGCCGTCCATGCCGTTTCCCGATGCGTTCGTGAACTGGAATGGCGGCCCCGAGCCGCGGGTAGGGTCCTGCAGCGAGAGCGCGATCTGGTCTGTGAAGATGCTCAGCAATTGCGCGCTTGGGATAGCCGTCGCGCTCAGGTTGTCGCCACGGGGAAGGCCCCACCACAAGTGCTCCGGAGTCCGAACGAGGTTGTATCCGTTGTCCACGGCCGGAGACGGCGCTGCACCAGTGACTGTCGGCCCATACCACATCTTGTTCACTGCGAAGGCTTGGGCCCGGCTCAGGCAGGCCGGCGTCGGGTTCGTCCCACCATCGGAAATGCAAAGCACCAGCGGATCCGTCGAGGCGTCGTACGCGCACCCGACCAGGTCGCTGAGATTGCTGTAGTAACCGTCATAGCTGCCGTTCAGGGCGGTGCTGCACGCGCTGAGGGCCGCGAGCGAGACCAGGTTCGCCTGGTCGGCGGTGAGCGGGACGCCACGCAAGTCACGTTCGGTCACGATGTTGGGCCAGACCAACGCCGAGAAGAACTGCGTCTGGTTGATCGAAGGGTCCTCGACAAAGATGCCGTTGAAGTCCGTCGGGTTGTTCTGCGCCAGAGAGTAGCCAGCGCGCCCGGAGCTGGAACATCCGGCGAAGTATGCATAGGCCGCTGGCATACCGTAAACGAGATTCGCGAGCGCTTTCGTCTTGACGGCCATCTCGTGGAGAGCACGGGTGGACAGATCCGTCAGCAAAGTGGTGTTGATGGAGCGATCGGGATTCAAGGTGAACGAGCCCGTGCTCTGGCCGGGCCTGCTGGTGTGGCCACTGTCGGTGATCGACGTCACGTAACCTCTCTCCGTCGCCCAGACGCCCACGTCGGACCTGAGGGTCGTGAGCGAACTGACGTCGGGACTGCCGGCCCAACCCCCGTCCATCACGCTGCGGATCCGCCCGTTCCAAGTGGCGGCGGGCAGCCACACCTCGATCCCGATCCCGGGCGACGTCGATGGTGCGTCATCTGGTCCTGGATTGCCAGGTCCGACGTTCAGCTTCACGAGGCATGCATCGTTCGAGGCAACGGGCGGCTCCGGAGACTCCGGCGTGCCGGAGAGCGCCAGATGGTCGCCCTGCCTGAAGAGGTGGACGAGCGTGACGGTAGTGTAGATGTCGGGCCTGAATGCCGAGATGAGCGAATCATCGCAGGCCAATACGTTTGGCGGCGTCGCCCCCACCTTCGTCGCGTCTCCGCTGGTGCTCGACGTGCGACCGCATCCCGCCAAGACGATCGCGACGCCAGTGAGCCAGAGTGCCTGAAATCGGGTACGCCGCATTTGCTGCTCAAGTACTCCAATCGAGTAGTGCATGTGCTTCCCTCCCGTCTTTGTTGAGAGCCATTACGACCCAAGCACCACGCCAGGGAAATGCGAGAGGGACTGAATCGTCAGTAGGCCAACGCCAGCGCGCCTCGCCTGAACGGAAGCCGACCTGGCTGGGAACTGCGCTCAGCGCGTCGCGGCAGGCGCCGGTGGACTGCCTGATGCGCCGCAGCGACCAACCCAGTCGCCCATCGCGACCGGGACGGGTCCCTAACGGGGAGCGGAGCGGAAACCGATTCGCTTGCGCCTCACCCTCCGGTCCGCGCTGGCTATGATTACGATAAACAAAACATTACTGCTAAGACGCTACCGTTTTGTGTCTCCAGGATTCATGTTGTGTTTAGCCCGGGAAAGGCCAAGCGCGGCGCGCGCACCGGCGTCATCGCTGTAGTCGCAGCCATCGCGGATCCGGTATACGGGCACGCCGCGGTGAACGTCGCGGCGCAGCTCCGGGATCCCTCCTCGCTCCTGCGCTGGATGCGCAACCTGATCCGGCTGCGGAAGCAGTTCCAGGTGTTCGGGCGGGGGACGCTCGAGTTCATCAAGTCCTCGAATCCGAAGATCCTTGCCTACGTGCGGCGATGGGGCCAGGACACCGTGCTGTGCGTGGCGAATGTCTCGCGACAGATGCAGCCGTTCGAGCTGGATCTCTCAGCGTTCGAGGGCGCGACGCCGGTGGAGATGCTCGGGTACACGACGTTCCCGCGGATCGCCGGCGCGCGCTACTTCCTCAGCTTGGGGGGCTACGGGTTCGCCTGGTTCGAGCTGCGCGGCGCGCCGCCGCTCGGTGCCGGCGGTCCCCTCGGACGAGACACTAGGGGCAGCTGATCGACTTATCCGGACCCGTGGAGAGTTACGGCCCCTAATGCCCGTGTGTCTCCACACCTCCCCAGAAATGTCGCGAACACGGACGACCGTTTCGACTCACGGATGGCTCGCGTCGGCGAAAACGACGCTGCCGCCGAGCACATTCGCTATTTGTTATCAATTCCGTCCTTGCTCTCACCAGATTTTGTTACGCATCGATCGGTGACGCGCCCCAGTGCGGAAGATCCGCGGTTCTGGAAGCTCGTTGAGCTGGCGTGCGAATGACGGCAGCTCGAGTGAGACACGGGAACTCGCTCGCGCCTGCGTCTTGCTCCGCAGGACTCGCGCGGGCGCGCTGAGGAATGCCCGGCGCTACGTGTGGTGGATCTGGCCGCGCTCATCTTCCTGCTCCGCAGGACTCTCGGTCGCTCCGGAGTCCGGGAAGCGGCGCTGTAACGACCGGGCGACGAAGTCCTTGGCCCCAAGCCCCACGGCGAGCGACAGCGCGAAAACGATCCCACCGAAGAGGATGCCGAAGGCGACCGTCACGACGTGCGCCGCGACGCCCGAGTGATCGAGCGCGATCGCCGCTCCGAGGAGAACGACCAGCCACCGTGCGCCGAGGGCGAGCAGGCGCGCCGATTGCATCCCCATGTTCACGGCGCCGATGAGCACGTTCCGCTCGACGACCCGGGAGATGCCGACGGCGACGGCGAAGATGGCGAGCGCCACGAGGAGGCGCGGTACGTACCCGAGCAACTGCACCGAGACCGCCGACGCCGCCGGCGCGTCGAGCACCGATAGCCCGAGGAAAACGCCCAGGACGAGCACGGTCCAGAACGAGATGCGGGTCAGGAGCCTCGTCGGGCTCGACCGCGCATCCCCGCTCGGCCAGACGCCCCACTCGCGCAGGCGGCGATCGAGCGCGAGCCTCTCGCAAATCCTGCGCACTACGCCCCGGAGCGCGACCGCCAACACCACGCTCAGCGCGAAGAAGAGCAGCATTGCGAGCACGCTCGGCAGCAGCCGCGCGGTCGCCTGCAGGAGGCGTTCCGCCGAGTCGAGAAAAATGCGCTTGGTGTCCTGCCACATGACCGTGCCTCCTTACGGATTGAAGCTGTCGGGCCACCGCCAGCGGGCGATGGCGTACGGCTTCTCCCGTTCGAACGTGCCGCAGAGCGCCTCGACGCGCGCTTCCGTCCCATCGCCGTCGAGCTCGCGCACGTCCTCGACGAACCCGCGAACCCATCCCAGGTAGAGCGGCGTCATGGAGCGGAGCAACTGCTGCCGCTCGACGACTCTAGTGGAGTGGGCGACGGCGAAATCGTAGACGATCCGCGCCCAGAGGGCGTCGCTCACCCGCGCCTTTCCGGCGGGAGTGGCCGCGGCGCGGCGCAGCGTGAGCAGCGTGCCCGGGGGCAGGACGAGCCCCCAAAGCTCGCCGAGCTCGCGCAGGCCGAGGCGGAATGCGTCCTCGAGCGGCCCGACGTCGACGGCGAACGGGCCGCCGGCGATCACGCCGGCCTGGCCGACCGACGGGACCGGCTCGGAGCCTTCCACCCGCTGCCACCGGTCCGCGTGCCGCTCCATCTCCTGGAACACCGGCCCGACGATCCGGGCGAGCGCGTGGCTCGCGTCCTCGGCCGGGCCCGCGCCGCCGGGCCATTTGCCGAGCCAGGCCTGGCACGCCCGGAATGGACCCGCGAGGACGCTGGCCACGAGCCACGCGTCGGATCCCGCGTACGCCGGATCCTGGCGCCACGCCGGCTGCGCGAGCAGGGCGCGCGCGAGCGCGAGGGAGAGGGCCGCCTCCCCACCCGCGGGCTGGCGAAGCCGGCGCCCGAACAGCGCCCGAGTCAACGGGTAGACGATGGCCGTGTTGAGCATTCCATCGAGCCGCTCGCGGCGGTACGTGGGGCACACGTAGTCGAAGCCCTCCTCGAGGATCGGCTGGAGGAGCAGCCCGAGCCAGTCGACGCTCTCGTCGTGCGCGCCAGCGGAGAGGAGCACCGCGGCCCGTGCGCCGAGGCGGTCGGCTTCCCGGAGCACCGCGCTCACCGCGCTCAGATGCCCGGCGATCCCATCGCCCGCAAGCGCGGGCACTGCGGCCGTGCGCGCCGCGTCTGGCGAGTCGGCATCCACCAGCGCAGTCTCGGACCCCGCTGTGGCCACCACAATCTTGGCGGTGCATCCCGCGAACCTTGCGGCGAGGTGAGCACGGATTGAGGCGGCGGACGCCGTCACCGCGCTGCGATCGCCAGCCTCCAATGCGATGAGGATCTCGCCATGGGGGAGTTCCGCAGGTGAAGCGCTCAGCTCTGTCGACGTCACCGACATGGGGAACTCATCGCCCGCCGCCCGCTCCCCTCGGCCGCGTTCCGCTTGGGTCCGCGGGGTGGAGGAAGGCACCGCAGCATTGGCGTCAGGAGCGCTGCCTCCGCTTGTTGTTGAGCTTGGCGCGGTCGATCACTCTCCTCGCTCCGACCATGATGACGATGATGTCAAAATATCTGCTGATCGTCACGCCCTCCCATCGCGCTTCCGAACGGCACGTCGCTGAGCGGCGCGCCATGGTGCGCTTCGGTACAGGCGTCGGCTTCGAGCACTCCTGGTTCTTCCTCCAGGCCGGGTGGCACGTGAGCATATACGACCCGCTTGGCCAGACGATCGGGCAGTTCGACTTCGCCGGGCCCCCCGACGCGCTCGACAACATCCAGATGTGGATCTAGGTGGTACCTGACGCGACTGGCGCAGCAAGCCCCATAGGGACTACAACCTGACGGCCAGCCCAATCAAGGCCTGCAACGCAAAATCGGTATAGCCGGGGGCGCTCTGGTCGATGCAGCCCCAGCCCAGCGGAAGGGCGGTACAGAACCCTCGGGTGCCGCCGTTGGTGACGATCATCGGCCCCATTCTGGTGTTGAAGGTGACCGCCGTGTTTCGGTCGATGAAGTACTCCACACCTGCGCCGAAGAGGATCGGGATCACCGCGCCTCCGCCCTGATTGACGTAGAACCAGAACGGAATGTCCACGCCCAGATTGAAATTGACGGCGGGGCTCGCGGGTATTCCGAGCACCAATCCGGCCGGGAGGGTAAAGCCGAACAGCGTTCGCGAGTGGCCGAAGTACAAGAGCGGCCCGGGCGCAAAGGTCAGACCGAGGTTGAACTTGCCAGTGTCGCTCAACATGATGCGCGCCAACCCCTGCAGCTTGATCCCAGGTTCGGCGTCGTTGACAGCGCCCTCCAGGCCGTAGTTGAAGGTGAAGATCCCCCCTAGATCGAGCGTGGGCGTCATTCCGTGAATCAGGGTGCCGGACACCCCCGGCCAGCCTGCCTGGGCGCGCAGGAAATTTTGGTTGGTCCCCACGGTCCGGCCGGTGAGAACTGACCAGTCGTGTCCGCGGACCTGAGCAGCTGCTTCAGAAGACCCGACCCCCAGCGCTGCGATCAGAATACCGAGCGAAACAACCTTTTTCATTTCAACGCCTTCTCATGTCATTGCTGTCTGTTTCACTTGTGCCTTCATCATTGCTTCTTCCCGCGCGTCGGTACTGCAACGGATGAGCCATGAGTGACTCGCAGAAAGATCCCTGAAAGCACGGAGGCCGAACACCGAACGGGAGGCCTTGGCGCGGGTAGCGCCGCTGCGGCGCTACATGTGGCGCCGCGCGAGCTCCCTGCGCGTGGAGGCTCTAGACCAAGGGCGTGTGTGTGCCGTAATCCACCTGCCAGCTGCTGCCGTTATCGCTCGAGACGCGGCGGTTGTCCCCGCCAGAAAACGCCTGGCTCGGAACGGCTTACAAGCGGTCGGCAGGAATTGGCGACTGGACTTGACGCCGGGGCTCCGGATCGCTATATGGTAGCCGATTGGTTACCATAAATGTCTGTGACTAAGGAGCTTCTTCTTGAGTGAGCGATTCAGTCAAAGCTTCGTTAAAGGTGAACGATCGGTTACTGACCATGCACCGTGCTCGAGCTGACGCTGACGTCTTTCGCGCCATCGCGGATCCGACCCGCCGGGCGATCCTCGACCGGCTGCGAGCGGGACCGACACCGGTGAACGCGCTGGCGGATGACTTTCGGCAAAGCCGGCCGGCCATCTCAAAGCACCTGCGCGTGCTGCGGCGGGCGCGCCTGGTGTCCGAGAGGCGCGTGGGTCGCGAGCGCCGCTACGAGTTGCAGCCGGCGCCGCTCCAGCAGGTGGTCGGCTGGATCGAGGGCTACCGCGCTTTCTGGCAAATGAAGCTCGACAACCTGAAGCGGTACCTGGAGGAGACATGATCGCGAGGTACTTCAATCCATTCCGGCTCGCCACGTACCTGCTGATTCTGTATTGCGCCGGCCACACCTGGGGAGCTCTTTTCTCGACTCCGCATTTCGGACAGGCCAGCGATGCGGTCTTCCGCGCGATGAAGTCGATCCACTTCCAGGCTCAGGGCGCCGACAGCACCTGGTTCGGGTTCTACCTGGGCTTCGGCCTGATGGTGTCGGTCTTCTTTCTCTTTTCCGCCGCAATGACCTGGTTCCTGGGCGGGCTGGTTCGCTGTGAGAAGCGCGCTTTGGCCCCTCTCATTTGGGGGCTCTTTCTGAGCTACATCGCCAATACCGTGCTCGCGTGGGCCTACTTCTTTCCGGCGCCGATCATATTTTCCACCTTGATCTCGACGCTTCTCGGATTCGAGGCCCTCAAAACGGTGCGGCCGGCACCGGCGAGGAAGCGAGCAGCTGCGTGGGAGGGCTAGCGTGCAGAAACACGAAAGGCCAAGCGCAGTGGGTTTAGCTCAGGAGATTTCAGTGAGCATCGCAGGCGTTACCTGGAGGAAAAATGATTACGACTAGGCAAACCGCGCGCGCGGTCGCGGATCTGAGCGAAGGCGTCATTCTGGCGAACGTGGAGATCGGCGCGCCGCCGGATAGGGTTTTCAAAGCGCTCACCGATCCGAAGGAGATCGTGCGCTGGTGGGGCTCGGCCGACACGTACCGCACCGAGGAGTGGACCGCGGACCTTCGCGTCGGGGGTCGCTGGCGCGCGCTCGGCCGCGCGGCGGATGGCAAGCCGTTCCGCGTGGAGGGCGAGTTCCTGGAGATCGATCCGCCGCGCAAGGTGGTTCAGAGCTGGAAGCCCGATTGGGACGGCGAACACGTCACCACGGTTACCTATCGCCTGGATCCCATCGCGGGCGGCACGCGCGTCACGGTGCGACACACGGGCTTTGGCGAACGTCGCGAGGCGTGCAAGGGCCACGGCGAGGGCTGGGAAAAGGTGTTGGCATGGCTCCAAAAACACCTCGAAGAGAAGCAATAGGTTCCAGCGCGGGCTGATCCGCGGAGACCCGCGTTTCAACAAACATCCGAGTCGAAGAGACTCAGGAGGACGAATGAGTACTGCTCAAAGTACGAAGCTCTCCCCATAGTTGGCTGGATGGCTATTTGGACGCGTCATCCCGCCATATTTTTGCGTCTGGATTAAAAACAATGGGCCGAAGGTAATCGCCGGGGTCAGAGATAAACCACATCCTAGGCCTTCTATATTGAGGCACCCTCGCCACCACCTCTTCGATATCCTTCTTTGAAAAATAGCCGCACGCATCGTGGTGAAGAGGGATGAACAGCTTCTCCCCCACTGCCTTGTTGTGCTCGAACCACACGCTGCGGCCAGAAACCGCAATCGACCCCAGCCGCACATCCGTTTTGGGTAGTCTGTCAAATGCTCCGGGAACCCTTTCGCATCCAATCTCTCCCCGCACTTGACAATCGCCAGTAATCCGCCCCGTGGTATCTTGCCAAAGCAGCGCAAAATCACCGACGCGGATTTGCCACGCGATGGCGATGATGCCGCTCGGCGGTCCGAAGGTCGCATAGCCCCATGAGAGCGGCTCCCCGGGCTGCACTGGGAATTGATCGAAAGCTAGGCCGGGGAAGGTCCTGCATCCCTCAGCCCCGAACGGGAACGGCGGGTCGGCCGCCGGATCAGGAGGTGCGCTCGAATGCGGTTGCTTCACGGCGGTGATGCCCACTCCTGGAAGCAAGTCTTCGCCAAACTCCCTGATCGTTGCCAGATCGGCGCCCTCCTCGAAAGCCGACAGGCAACGGAACGAGACATCTGTGACTTCTTCCGTGATGTCTCTGCAGTGCTCTGCGGTGCCGACGACAACAGCATCCGGATTGGCTCTGACAACTGTCGGAAGATCTCCCGTGTGGTCGAAGTGCGCATGCCCGAAGAGGATGAGCTCGGGCTTGAGGGCTGCCAACTCCTCCGGCGTCGAGCCGATATATCGAATCGATGGCCAGGGGGATGCTGGCAAGGGTGCACCTCCTTCTCGAACTATGTACGCATCGAGAAAGACGACGTGCCCCCTGAAGGATGCGACGAAGCTACTGACCCCCGTCCACGAGAGAATGATGCGATCGTCGCGCACCGCTCCGGTCCTGGGGTTGACGTTGTCCAGACCGAAGAATTTCTGGCGTGCAGAGACGGTCTCGGCGGGGAGAGGTTTCAACTCAACTGCCGTTGCCGGTGCTGTCAATGAGAACGACAGGCTCAGAATTGCCACTGATAGTCGGTTTCGCATTTTCTTCCTCCTCTATGGCATTCTTCAACGCGCGAGCCGAACGACCGCCCGTCAAAGGTGTTCGCTTCATGGGTTCCCACGTTCTCCGAGGCGCCGCGGATTGGCCGCGCTGGACCGCCCTAGGAGGACTAGATCAAACGGGGGATCGCGTCTTTCAAATTCTTGGCGCTCTTGTGAAATGTTGACCAAACAGCAGCGCCAGCGAATAAGCAGAGAGGGTGCTCGCGGCAGACGGTGCGCTCCGTCTCGCTCGACGAGCCTGTTGCAATGCGCTCGACGCCGCCTGGCGACTCTTGCCGGTGGCCGCGGCGCCGGCACGCGTGTGGGGCTGGCGGTCGAGGCGCTCGGCAAATTCGAGCTGTTCGGCGTCGGTGAATGGCTGATCGCGGAAAACGAGAACGGCGTACTCGTCCAGCCCCTCGCGGATCTGGTCGAGCGTCTAGCGGCTAATTGCGGCTTGCTCGCGCTTCGGCTCGTTCTTCAGAATCTGGAACTCGACGCGGCGGTTCTTCGCTCGCCCGAGCGCATCCTCGTTCGAGGTCAACGGTCGGTCGTAAGCGAAGCCGCGACTTCTCAAACGGCGTTGCTGAACGCCATGCTTGACCAGGTAGTCGAGAACCGCTCTCGCGCGCCGCTCCGAGAGATCCTGGTTGTACGCTCGACCGCCGCGGTTGTCGGTGTGCCCCTCCACCTCGAGTAGCTCGATCTCAGGTCTGCTCTTGAGCACCGCCGCCACTTCATCGAGTACTGGGAACGACTGCTTCTGGATGGTGGCCTGGCCGAGATCGAAAACAACACTTCCCCGCAAGCGGATTTGGGCTCCCTCGAGCACGACGAACGGTGGTCCCAACGGACATCCACCATTTTCGGCGGGGCCTGGCTCCTTCGGGCATTTGTCGACGTTGTCGGGGATCTGGTCTCCGTCGCTGTCGGGGCACCCGTCGAATTCTGCAAGGCCGGGCTGCGTGGGGCACGCGTCCTCGGAGTCGGGAATGCCGTCCCCGTCCGAGTCGGCGAGCAGGCTCGGGCGACGGGCGCTGAAGTCGAAATCGTTTCGAATGGACGCGATGGCGCGGAACGCCTCGCGCGCGTAGCCCGGGTGCACCGCGATGCCGCGGCCCATGGCCAGCTCGGCTCCCCAGTGCTCGGCAAACTTGCTGCGCAGCCCGATCAACGCCTCCCATGCGCTCTTTCGCTCATCGGCAAGTTCGCCCAGTGAGAATGGCGAGGCGGTAGGCATTGCCAAATTCATTTCTGCCATGGCATTGATGTCGACGAACCTTCCCAAATCGGGCAGCCGATACATTCCTCCCACGCTGACGGTGTACTCGCTGCCGACGATCAGGTTCAAGTATTGCGTCTGCTTTCGCAATCGGACGCCGAGGTTTGCCAGGAGCCGAAAGGGTCCGATCGGCCGGTCGAGCGCGACCCGCGGCGCGAACACCGGTGCGCTCTCCCCGAGAAAGTTTCGGCCGGAGCCCGTGGGGAGCCTCAGCTCGGTAACCAGGGCCACGCCGACCGGTGAATCGCGCGCGGGAAAGAGGATGAATCGCGGCAGCAGGCGAATATCGCCGAGGCCGCCGGACACGCCGGGCTCGGCGTAACCATACTGGTTCAACAGAGCGAAGTTATCGCCTTGGGCGACGGCCACCGGAAGATCCGCGGCCAGCTCCACTCGCGGATGTAGCTGATAGGCGCCCAGCAGATGAAAATCGACGCGATAGGGAACGACGTCGCCCACTTTCTGCTCTTGCATCACCAAAGCAAGAATGCCGACGTTCCAGTCGAACAGCAGCGAGAGGGCCAGACTCTTCTCGGCTGCGGGGCTGGCGGACTCGAGGGTAATGCCGCTCTCTTGCGCCGCGGTGTGCTTGGTCGCAACCAGGTCGAAGCGCCGCGCGAATTGATCGGTCTGTGCTCCGGCGAGGCCGGACGCGATAAAAATTGCGACAAATACAAAGCGAGCCATGGTTGACAACGGCCGATACACCTTCAGTTCAGCGCGATCGCGCAAGTGCACGACGGATCCGAGCTGGTGCAAGTGAGCAACGATCCATTCACGCAGCGCAGCCCCGAGCAGCACGGGTTGGCGACGGAGCAGCCTTGGCCGGCACCTGGGCAGCTGCTGGCTACACAGGTGCCGGTGGTGCTGCCGCCCGGCACGCTACACGCCAGCCCCGCACAGCAGTCCGAGGTAGCGGTGCACGCGCCGCCGAGTGCCTGACACGAGGACGAGGGCTGGCACACTCCGGAGATACAGACCTGCGAACAGCAGCTCGCAGCTCCGGAGCAAGCGGCGCCGTTCGCGGCGCAGGTGGCTCCGCCGTCGCTTCCACCGCCGGGCGAAGCCGACTGGCATGCGTACCCGCCCAGCTCAGCGGTGCGCAGGCAGGAGGTGCCGGCACAGCAGTCATTGGCGCTCGGTGTGCAGGTCGCGCCGATCTGCTTGCACGTCGAGCTGGACGGAGTGCAGAAGAAGCCGCCGGCGCCCGGCAGGCATTGCACGCCGTTGCAGCACTGACCACTGAATTGGCAAGGCGCGTCGGCGGCGATGCAGCACGGGCTCTGGCCGGTATAGCCGCTCGGGCAGGTGGTCGAGCCGCCGCCGAAACAGCGCGGAACCCCGCTGATGTCGAGGCGACAGACTCGCTGGTGGCCGTCGCAGCAATCCTGCGGCGCGTTGACCGTGATCACGCCGCCGTCTGGATAAAGCGCCGGACCGCCGTCCACCAGATGGGGCGCGCCGCAGATGTTTCCAGTGCCGTTGCATGCCTGCCCATTGTCGCAGCGGCCCGACCCCACTGCGTCCGGACGGCACTGGACCGTTCCGTTGGGATTGGGCCCACCGCCGCAGCACGCGTTGGTGGACAGACAGAAGTCCCCGGTCAGGCGGCAACCATCGACCGGCTGGCATACCGTGGCGCCCGAGCCGAGATCGACGCAAACGCGCGAGCAGCAATTGGTTCCACCCGAGCACGGGTTGCCGTCCTGGATGCAGCCTCCGCCCCCGCCGCCGCTGATGGCCAGGCACACGCCGGCGCCGCCGTCGTTGGCCGAGCACGCGTTGCCACAGCAATCGCTGTTGCGCAGGCAGACGTCGCCGTTGGCCTGGCAGCTGTACGCGCGCACGCAGACGCCGCCCTGGCAGTTGGTTGAGCAGCAATCCCCGGCCGAGCTGCAGGCCTGACCAAGGACCTTGCACGTGGAGGACGAGCCGGGAATGGTCGCGCAGCTGCTGGAGGTGCAGGTGGCCGTACAACAGTCGGCGTTGCCGCTGCAGGCCATCCCCACGTCGAGGCACTGCTGGGACGAGCACTGGCCGTTCAGACAGTGATTGGAGCAACAGTCCGTGTTCACGCTGCACGCGGTCCCGGGGCCGCGGCAAAAGGTCGGCGATGCGCAGCTATTGCCGCTGCAAACGCCGGAGCAGCAGACTCCGCCGCTGGTGGTGGCGCAGGCGGTACCCGTGTCGAGACAGGTGCTTCCCGGCCCGCCGTCATTGTTGCCGCCATCAGGAGTCCCGCCATCGTCGTTGACGGGCTTGGAGCCTCCGCAGTTGCACGCGGCGAACGTGTAGCCCATCAACAGCGCGACCGAAAATGCGAACAGCGACTTTCTCATTCTGCTTCTCCGTTTGCGCTGCAAGAAAAAACAAACAACGGGCGTTTGCTCGCTCGAACTACTCGGCCTGGAGTTTCGCTTATTCGTCGGCCTTGAATGTGAGTACGGTTTGCAGGTTGGCGGTTGCGTTCCGGCTCGAAAAGCCTGCCGCGGCTGACCCGCGGATGACTACGTTGAAGTTGCCACCCAGCAGATTGCCAAAATCCATGGCGATCACTTTGCTCGGGTCAAAATCCACGGAGAGGTTAACCGGGCCGGCACCGGTAGGATTGACGGCGTGGCCCGCGTTGAAGCTGTTCCCGGTGTCATTCATTACAAACAAAACATCCACTTCCCCAGTAAACACCTGGTCGAGTGTAGACACCCCGGTGGATTGTCCACCCAAAGCCAAGGTGATCGAGTGCACCTCGATGCGCGAGGGACTCTTGTTGCCGAGCTTTTGCCAAGCATCATTGACAAACGCGCCATAGGGATTGCCTGGTTCGGCGGTGACGGCTTCATCCCTGCTCAAGCTTCCACTTCGCACGTCCCCGGACTTGGCGTTGAGATTGAGGCTCACTGGAGCTGAATAGGTTGGTTTGCCTCCACAGGCGATGAAGACAAGAGCAGAGCTCGCGGCGAGCAACACATGTGCAGAGCGAATCATCAGCGACTTCCTCATTTTCGTTTCTCCCTTCGAGCGCCACAACACCGCCTCAGCCGGTGGTGTCGGTTCCTGTCAGAGCCATTCGGTCGAATGGCTGGAAGCGACCGACACGCCGCAGCCGACGCTCACGACGCGGTGGCGAAATGATGCACGCCGAGTGCCGAGTGAGCCCGGCTCGCGTTGAAGCTCAAGCGTTGGAAGTCACTACCAACTGCTCGCGAGCAGTGAATCCGCTCACACGCGGCTATCGCTTTCAAACCAGACAAAGATGCCCGAGGCTGCAAGAACCCAGATGCTGGTGCTCGACTGTGGACGCCGGTTGGGGTGGCCGCCGCTGCTCAGAGCAGGTCGTGCACGTCTACCATACATTCTGGTCGATGAAGGGCTCCCGAGTAGCTGCTGTCTGTCGAACACTCGAAGCTCGAGGAGCGTTACTTGGCTGGGTCTCGGCGCTACTACGGTCACGCACCGGGAGGGTTTCATATCTAAAGTCTGGTTGGTAACCGGCAGCGCAAGCGGATTGGGCCGCAACATCGCTGAAGCTGTGCTCGCATCGGGCGATCGCCTCCTCGCAACGGCCCGCGATCCTGAAGATGCGGGCCATGCAGCTGTGCACGTTGCAGTGGACGCATTCGAGCGTCTCGATGTCGTCGTTATCCACGCTTCGAATGCGAATCGCACTGGACGATCAGACGAGCTTTTAGCTTTTCCAAACCACGATTGCATGGACCGCCCCGGCAAACGGGGTGCTCGCGGCGGACGGTGCGCGCTCCATTTCGATCGACGATTCTGTTGCAATTGACTCGGGCAACGCCAAGAATGCGGCCGCTTGAAACAACACAGGGGGAAGATAAATGAAAATCTCGTTGCGTCCGGTGTTCGCAGTTTCGCTCGTAGCGCTGGGAATTGGTTTTGTGGGCGGGGCCATTGCCGCTAAGGCGGCAGGGAAGAGGGAAATCGTCCAGTGGAATTTGTCCGACCTCAAGTGGAAAGACGTGCCCAATACGCCCGGCCTGCAGCAGGCCGAGGCTTACAAGAAGCCGTCCATGACCTGCTTGTTCGTCAAATTTCCGAAGGGGACCGAAGTTCCGGTGCACACGCATACGAATGACATTCTCGGCGTCGTCGTGGCGGGAACCTTCGGGTCGACCGACGAAGCGGGCAACGGGAAGCCTCAAGCGGTGGGTGGCTTTCAGAGTATTCCGGGAGGCCTCAAGCACTCGACGAAGTGCACGGCTGAGGCCGACTGCACCGTTTTCTCCTGCCTACCCGGCGCGTTCGACCTAAAGATGCCCAAGGCGGCCGGCGAGAAGAAGGGATAAGGGCAGGAGTCACAGTCCCGACGGCACCAAGGTTGTCTTCAGCTCCTCGCGGAAGCTCGACGGCAGCGACGCGCCGAACGTCAATATGACTTTGAACATCTGGCGCCTGAACGCGGACGGCACCGATGTTACGCCCCTTACCACGGTCACCGCGAACAACGCCGGTAGCTTTTCGCCAAGCTTCAGTCCTTGACCGGATCGGCGAGGCGACTGGCTCACTCTTCTTCGTCGCTCAACTGCATCGATCTCCATCGGTAGAGACTCAGCGTCCCTTCGAGGTGGACGCGAAAGGAGCGGACCCTGGACGCCCGCGCGTGCTCCTCGCACATTTCATTGACATTGAAATGGACCAATGTTTGATCGTCGCGGCGGATCGAGAAAACCAACCGCACAGGGGGTTCCGATGAACAAGGCCGTCGTCGTGTTCGCGCTGGTCGTCGTTGCAGGGCTGTCTACGATTGCGTCCCAGGCCCGCGCGGCAGAAAAAAGTAAGAAAGGCGGCACCGCGATCCTGATGCCTGCCGGCGACATCAAGTGGACCGATGTGCCTCAATTCCCCGGCGTGAAGATGGCCGTCCTCCAGGGCGATCCCGACAAGGGGGCGCATCATACGTTGATCAAGCTCCCCGCTGGATTCACGGCGCCGCTCCACCATCACACCTCCGACCACTACGCTACCGTCCTCTCCGGGACGATGGTCTTCACCGTCGACGGCAAGGAGCAAAGGCTTCCGCCCGGCTCGTACTTCTCCTTCACCGGCAAAAAGACGCACATCACCAAGTGCGATGCCGGCACGGACTGCGTGATCTCCAACGACGTGCGCGGCAAGTGGGACGTGGTGCCGGAAGAGGGCAAAGCGGCCAAGATGTAGATCGCCGCTGCCTGCACCGACCGACGGCGAGCCCCTCCCGGCCTCCACCTACCCGGCGAACCTGCGTGGACGGACCTGGGGATTGCAACTGGAGAACTGCAACAGGAATACAGCGGCGGTTGGTCTCAAACAAAATCAGTTGTCCATCGGGTGCCCAGGGGGGATTGTCGCAGTTGCTCGGGGGACCTGCCCGAATCGACCCCCCAGAGCTCGGCCCGCGAGCTTCCGCATGTGGACGACGAGCAGATGCTATTGCTCGGGCTGACTGAGAATTTGCTGCGCGCTGGACGCTCGCTGGGGCTGGTTCAGTTGCGCAAGCTCAGACGGATGGCGATCGAGCTGTTCGGCAAGCAGCTGTCGCTCTCGTTCGCGTAAAATGATCGGGCCTCGCAGCCGAGACAGGATGCGAGGCCCTTCATTACTTGCGTGACCTGCGCGCCGGCGGTTGTCAATCAGTCAGCGTCAGCGTGTACGACATGCGTGCCCAGACTCCCGCTGAGTTTACGCGCTGAATGGGGGCGAAATTTTCGGTCCCGAAAATATCTGATGTTGGTCCGGCGCGGCCAAAGAAGGAGCCGCTTTCGATTCCTGACCAATAGCTGCGGGTCGCGGTCGCCCAGCTGTTGAGCCACTCGCAATCCGGACTAAAGGGCTCGATTGGACAAAAATATCGACCCCGATGGTAGTTCCAAAGAGAAGCTGTCCCCGGTCCATAGAAGCAGATTTCGTTTCCCTGCAGATTCTCCTCATCAAACATCCACATGCTACTACTGTTGCAGTCGTAGTCCTCAGAAATTGCCTGCTTTGTGCTCGCGATTCCCTCCGGCGATTTATCCTTCCGGTGAAGGTTTGCGAGCCTCGCTTCTACCTGTCGACGCTGTTCAGCGCGTGTGATTTCCTGGACCATGACGGTTGGCTCATCTTCACCGTTGAGGTGAACGACAGTGCGATAGACGGGCGAATCGTCTTCGGGTAGGGAACCAGCTCCTCCACAGCCGATCATCGCGCTGGACAGCACTACAAAGAAACCTACGATCCTCCTCATTTTGTTTTCCTCCGAGTGAGTTTGTTGACGCGAGCGGAGGCATTGCAGCAAGCGGGCCACGCCACAGGGCTACAGCACGTGCACTTCTTCTCGAGGTCGGCGCCTCAGCGCAACGGTCGCTTCGATGTAACACGGCGTTTGTCCGGACGTTGCCTAAAGTAAACCAGTCGGACGCTGAGCGTTGTGGATCTCGGATTGGAGTCTCGGGGGAAGTGTCACGCGAGCTTCGCGGTGATGTCGGGCGCTTGTTGCCGCTCCTCTTTCAGATCGCCGAAAGCAGCGCTCGCGCGAATGTTCGTCGTAGCCCAGCGGGCTACAAGCAGATCGCTTTTGTTCGCGGCGGTCAACTTGCGACCAACACGAATGAGCATTCGCGTGGGTTCGCGTTGGTACGAAGCCAGCAGGGGATTTGCGAAGCAGAGAAATCCAATTCTGGGCAATTCGTTGGGTTGTCCCCTGATCACGCGCGCGCCCATCTGTATTCTGGGCCCACTTAACCAAGCGCGCCCCCAGGGACCGAACCTTCTGGGGACAAAGAGGAGGGAACCATGAAGCGGCCCAGCCTATTTGGCATGGGGTTTGTCGTTTTCCTTTGGCCCTTGGCATCCACAGGCGGGGCAGCGACCGGAGGAGCGGAAGAACGCGCGAAGGCCAGGCACCGCGCCGACACCATTCTTCACAACGGAAGGATCGCGACCATGGACGAGCACGAGTCGTTTGTGGAAGCCGTGGCCATCCGGGATGGGAAGATCCTGGCCGTCGGGGGCAACAGGCACGTCGTCAGCGGCAGGACGCTCGATCCGGACGTGCCCAGTGTTCGCCCCGAACAGCGACTGACGCGAATGGAGGCGCTGCGCGCCAAGACCGTCAACTGCGCCTGGAATCTTGCTCAGGAGGGGCGCCTCGGCTCGCTCGAGCCCGGCAAGCACGCCGACCTGATCGTTTTGAGCGACGATTATTTCACCGTGCCGACAGACGACATCCGGTCGATCACCTCGGTGCTCACCATGGTGGGCGGAAGGATCGTGCACGACGCGGGCGTGGTGCGGATAACGCCGCCGAAGGATGACTGAAAAAGCTGATTTCACAACACCGGCGGCTCGCCGCCTACCGCCGCTTTCAGCTCGCCGCCCAGACCGACGCGGACAAAGCGAAGTACGCCGGGTCAAACCCAACAGGTATTCTGCCAGCACGTCTGGCACGTGTTTGGTGCTCACCACTCAAGGAATGATCCATCGGGTTCAAGAGTGACCGCTTACTTGGGCGAGCGGCTCAGGCGGTTCCCCCATTCGGGCGCAGCCTGAGCGAAAGCCTTCGGTGTTTAGGTGTTCAGGGCGTTCGACTACCCGACCGGCGCGTTTCGCGACACGCTCACTTTCGATGCAAGGTAAGAAACTCGCTTGCTCTTGGCCTAGAAACCCAGACCTCGAGCGGAGTAGAGTGCCGTCGTATCTCGAGGGGGAGGGAACATGAATCGACATCTCTGGGGCCTGCTCTGCGTTGCGATCGCATGCAGTGGGTCTCGTGCAACAGAGGGCCCGGTTGCGGGTCAGGTGAAACAGTCGAGCATCGACAAGGGCATTCCTGCGGATTTGGCGCTGGCCATCGCGGTCGTGGAAGGCGGCTTGAAGCTCCCGAGGTTTCGAGACGTCGACCCCGCGGACGAGGTTCCCGTCGCGGGGATCCTCGAGCTGAGACATGGGGCCTTCAATTCTCTCGCTCGAGGGGCTGAGCTCCTGGGGGTGAGCGAGGAAACCCTTCGCCGAGACAGAGATCTCGGCACCGAGGCGGGACTTCGAGTCCTGGCCGAAGTGGCTGAGCGATTCAAGGCCCGCGCCGATGATATCAACAGCTACCAGGACGTGATCGAAGAGCTTTCAGGTCTAGGGACTGCCAGCATGCGCTCCCGTTATGCTGCCGAGGTTTATACGGTGTTGAAAAACGGCGGGACGTTCGCGGCGCGGGGCAACGAAGCGGTGAGAATCGAGCCGCGGCCCGACGTGGAAATTTCGGCGCTCCGTGAAGACAGCGGGGGTGGCGAGGTTCCGGACTACCTGGGAGCGATCTGGATTCCAACCCGCTGCGATGGCAAGTGCACCTACGGCCGCCCCGATGGCATCGCTGCGGTTGACACCGTTGTGATCCACGATACCGAAGGCGGTTGGTACGCCAGCGTTGCCACTCTGCAATACGATCTCGGCAAGTCGGTCCACTACATCGTCGACGCGGATGGCTCTCGCGTAGGGCAGTTTCTGCACGAGGTGGACACTGCATGGCATGCCGGGAACTGGTTTTACAACAAACATTCGATCGGGATCGAACACGTTGGATTCGCGGCTGACCCATTGGGCTACGATACAAATCTGTATTGGAGGAGCGTTGACGTGGTTCAGAACATCCTCACCCGATGGCCCAATATTCGATTGAATCGAAATCAGGTGGTCGGCCACTATCAAGTTCCGAACGGGTCGCGCATTCCACAGTCGTCGCCTCCTTGCGGTGAACGCCTTTCCACTTGCGAAGCATCGCCGAACTACGGCGGCGCGAGCAGTCACCGGGATCCAGGGGTTCATTGGCAGTGGTGCCAGTACCTCGAGCGTTTAGGTGGAGATTGCACGTGCAATGACGCCTATGCCCACTGGAACTGCACCACCGACCATACCGAGGCGGTACGCTGCGCCGGTGGAGTCATCGTTCGGGACGGGCCAGTTGAAATCGACCACTGCGAGAAAGGATGTATTGACCAACCGATAGGCGTGGATGACATTTGTCAACACGCGGAGGCTAGCTTTAGGCCCTAAGCTGCCGGCCCCGTGGGTGGAGCAAAAAGACTCTCGTCGATCGATTGATCGAAGATGACGCTCTCAATGGAGACGATGGCGTATTCTGTATCTCGAAAACTGGCGGCGTAGCGCAGTAGCACGCCGCGTTCGGCATCAACGAGGAGCTGATAGGCATCGGCGCTCGCCCAGAATCCTGGGTCCACGGCCGGGTCTCGATCCTCGCGAGGTCGGGCGCGAACGGCGATCGCTTCCCGCCCCGCATGGACTGCCCGACCCACCACCTCCAGATCATGGCTGGCGAGGAGCGCGGATGGATCCAGGAAAGTCATCTGGGCCGCAGCATGGTTGGCATTGGTTACCGCGGGAGCGCCCGACTTCGATGCTTTCCGCCCGGCCTTGCGTTCAATCATGGCGTTGCTTTGAACGATGCCCTCGCGCGAATTGTAGAACCACCATCTTTCACCATCGATCACCTGGATGTTGACCTCGCCCGGCGGCAAGTGGATTTCCTGCCGCCACCGCGCGGGCCTGTCCCACCAGACTCGCCACAGCTGGAGTGCCTCCGCAGACTCTGGGAGGCGCTCCAGCTCGACGGGCAAATCGGTCTCGACTTCGGCGGGTCGGAGAACCGACACGCTTCCCGGCGCTTGCCGTCTCTGCCAACGATTCCAGCCTTCCTGGAGCAACGCCGGCCGATATCGGTAACGCAGGTCGGCGGCAATCGTCTGGAAACGCTGCCGAGCGCTGTAGAGCAGCTCCAGCGTTTCGGAGAGCGCGCTCATCGTCCGAGTGTGGAGCAGGAAGCGTGGCTTGGGAAGTGGGTCAACGACAGTTTACGTACGCGCTGTTGGAAGTCCGTGTCCAGTATAGCCTCGCGTCCGGCCCGCGAACTTCATGGTAACTGGTAACGTAGTAATTGCCACTGTCGACGCATCGCCCGCCCGGGTTGACCTGGGCGACCGTGCCGGATCGACCGAGCTGCGTGGTGCTGATGTGCTCGTCAAACCAAAACCATCGACTCCGGTAGAGCGACGACCTCACGTAGATCCACGGCACGGGCACCCTGCAGGACGTGGTTCCCTGAGCTGAAACATTGCTCGGGATATGCGTAGATCGGTGAGGGTTGTCACTGCGCCCAAAACAACCGTAAGGATTGGGAATCGGAACGATATCCTTTGCCGATTCCTCGATCAGCTCGTCTTCGTCAGGTGCATCAACTGGCTCAAGGGGCTCCCCCTCCTCCTCCTTGGGCTCCCCCTGCAGCTGCGGGTCCCCATTCACAGACAGCAGTTGCCCCTTGCTCGACAGCGTGTCCACAGGCTGTGGTCCGCAATCGGCGACGAATGCGACCATTGTCATCAATGCGAGGATTCGGACTAACCGCACCATCGACAACAGGCTCATGACAGCCTCCCTCGTTTGTCCCCCCGAAAATGCCATTGAGCAACGTCTGTAGAAGTTCGGTGGTGGTGTCCGCGACGGGTGCGCAACGGAAAGGTCAAGGCTTCAAGGAATGCGATGATCCGCTGCTGTTCGCTCTTCCTCGAACTCCCCCCGTGAGTCGTCGCGTGGCATTACAAAAGCCTCGGCCAATTCGCAAGCGAGAGCTGCGCGATCGCAAGGCTACAGGGCTGGAGGGCAAGCGAGATGCCGAAGATCGCGCCTCACCGGGCAAGTAGAGTCGTGCGCCGCGGAGTTGGCGTGATCGTAAATATCTGCCGCGCTCCCTCCTCACGAGAACCCACCATCAATTCATTCGCGAGACTCGCTCCGTTTCGGTCGCGCACGAAAACGTCCCACCAGCCGTTCGTATCGTCGGGCACGAGGTTCGAGGCCGCGGAGGAAAAAGCCACGTACCGGCCATCGGCGCTGATCGCGGGCGGTTCCGGGCCGTCGTCTCCGGTGGGAGTGTGATTGTTGCCTTCGATATCTTGACTGTTCACCGAGACGCGACTGGTGACGCGCGTCTGACGATCGTGAACGAACGCGTCGGCAACGCCATTGGTATCGTCCAGCACCAAGTTCGAAGCGAACGAGCCGAAGGCCACCAGCCGCCCGTCGGCGCTGATGCTGGGAAAGAAGCTGACATCGTTGCTCTGCTGGCCGGCGCTGTCCACGCTCACGCGTTCGGTTGCACCAGTTTCGCGGTCGTGGACGAAAATGTCGGGAACCCCGTTCGTATCGTCGAGCACCAGGTTGGAAGCAGCGGAGACAAACGCAACATATCGCCCATCGGCGCTGAGATAGGAATTGTGAAAGCTACCCAGTGCGCCACTGAAATTGTTTCCCTCGGTACCCGCGCTGTCCACGCTGACCCGTTCGGTTGCACCGGTTTCACGGTCGTGAACGAAAACGTCTGGAACGCCGTTGGTATCGTTGAGCACAAGGTTGGAAGCAGCGGAGACAAAAGCCACGTAGCGTCCGTCGGCGCTGATGGCCGGGGAAGTGCTGGGGCCATTCCCCTCGGTGCGGTCACTGGCCACCGAGACGCGCGTCGTGGTGACGGTCAGGCGATCGTGAACGAAGACGTCCCAGGTGCCGTTGGTGTCATCGTCTACGAGATCGTCGGCCGGCGACATGAAGGCGACGTACCTTCCGTCAGCGCTGATCGCCGGAGCGCCGCCGCCAACGCTCACTTGACCGCCGCCGGTGCGCACGGAAACACGGCTGATGAGCCCGCTCTGGAGCTCGTGCACGAAAACGTCGATCTGACCGTTGGTGTCGTCGGGCACCAGGTTCGTGGCGATCGACTGGAAGGCGACACAGCGACCGTCGGCGCTGATGGAGGAGAAGGCGCTGCCGTTGTCGCTTTGCGTCCCCGCGGAGCTGACCGAGACGCGCACAATTTCACGGGTCAAGCGATCGTGAACGAAGACGTCGGCGACTCCATTCGTGTCGCCCTCGACCAGGTTTGAGGCCAGAGACTCGAAGGAAACGTAGCGGCCCTCGGGGCTGATCGAGGGCCGGTCGCTCAGGCCGTTGGCTTGGGCGCCGGCGCTGTCGACTGAAACGCGAGTGGTAACGCCAGAGAAGGCCGGGCTACCCGCCGACGCGAGCACCCCGACCAACAACGCGGTGCTGGCTGCTCGCGATATTCTCTTCCTTCTCGCCGAGATCCGCACGCCAATTTTTGTAGCCATGGTGTATCCCCCTTGATGAGCGGCTGCTCCAAAGCCATTGGTCGCGCGGCGGATGCGTCCATATGACAAGGAACCCGCTTCCCGAAACGCGGCTGCGTTCTCATTTGCTTTGGCGAGCCGCTCTTCCAGTACGGCCGCAAGTCGCCAGCTCTTGTGGTCTGGTGCGCGGCGCCGAGCTCGTCCTGTCGAAGTGTTGCCCATAGCACCGTTCCAAAACTGAGCGATGCCACCGGTTGATCAAAGCCTTCGGCTCCATCAAACAGGGAAGGCGGTGATGCAAAGGGAGACGAAGAGAAGGGAGACAGTGCCATGGCGAAGAAGAGAGTGGCGGACTTGCTCGTGGATACGCTCGCCGAAGCGGGAGCCCGGAGAGTTTATGGAGTTGCAGGCGATTCGCTCAACGGAATCACGGACTCGATTCGCAGACAAGAGCAAATGCGCTGGATTCCGGTGAGACATGAAGAGACGGCAGCCTTTGCGGCTGGCGCGGAAGCGCACCTCACGGGACGATTGGCCGTCTGCGCGGGAAGCTGTGGGCCAGGTAATCTACATTTGATCAACGGGCTCTACGACTGTCACCGCAGCCGTGTTCCGGTCCTCGCCATCGCCGCGCAGATTCCAAGCCAAGAGATTGGAAGCGGATATTTTCAGGAAACCCACCCGGAACATCTCTTTGCCCAGTGCAGCCATTACTGTGAGCTGGTTTCCCAACCGGAGCAGATGCCGCGCATCCTGGAGATTGCGATTCAGACCGCGCTCTCGCGCCGCGGTGTTTCAGTCGTTGCCCTGCCCGGCGATATCGCCTTGCGCAATGCCGTCGAACAACAGCCGCGCCTGCATTTTCCAGAGCCGAAACCGCGCGTGTGCCCCTCCGATGACGAGCTTGCAGCGCTGGCGAAGATTCTCAATCAGTCAAAGAAGATCACCATCCTCGGCGGAGCGGGCTGTGCCGGAGCACACACGGAGTTGATCGAGCTCGCGAGCAAGCTGAAGGCCCCGATCGTGCACGCGATGCGCGGGAAAGAGTTCATCGAGTACGACAACCCGTTTGACGTGGGGATGACCGGCTTGCTCGGATTTTCTTCCGGCTATCACGCGATGATGAACTGCGACCTCTTGCTGATGATTGGAACGGACTTTCCTTATCAACAGTTCTTTCCCAAGGATGCGACGGTGGTCCAGATTGACATTCGGGGAGAACAGCTGGGCCGGCGCACCAAGGTCGACCACGGCTTTGTGGGGGATGCGAAAACGACTCTTCAATCCTTGCTGCCGAAGCTGGACCAAAAGAATGATGACAAACATTTGAAAACCTCGCTCGAACACTATCGGAAGGCACGAAAGGATCTCGACGAGCTTGCGACAGGTGAACCAGGTAAGAAACCCATCCATCCTCAGTATGTCGTCCGAGTCCTCGACGAGCTCGCCGCCAAAGACGCCATTTTTTCCTGCGATGTGGGGACCCCAACCATCTGGGCGGCGCGTTACCTGACGATGAACGGCGAGCGGAGACTACTCGGATCCTTCAACCACGGGTCGATGGCGAACGCCATGCCACAGGCGATTGGTGCGCAAGTCACTCATCCCGGCCGTCAAGTCATTTCATTGTCCGGAGACGGCGGTCTGGCGATGATGATGGGCGACCTGCTCTCGCTTAGGCAGTTGGAGTTGCCGATCAAGGTGATTGTCTTCAGGAACGACGCCCTGGCCTTTGTCGAGCTGGAAATGAAGGCAGCCGGCTTCCTCGATTTCGCAACGGACCTTCGCAACCCGGACTTCGCGAAAATGGCTGAGGCCGCCGGTCTCCTGGGGCTGACGGCTGAAACACCGGACCAGGTTCGACCGATGATTGCTCAGGCCCTCAAACATGACGGACCGGCTCTGGTTGACGCCATCGTAAGCCGGCAGGAGCTCTCAATGCCTCCGACGATTACCCTTGAAGAGGTTACAGGCTTCAGCCTGTTCATGCTCAAAGCAGTCCTCAGCGGTCGCGGCGACGAAGTCATCGACCTGGCCAAGACTAATCTCTTCCGCTAGCTCGCCGTTGCGGCTCGGTTGCGAGTATACAAGTGCATCCTGTGTTCGCTCGTCTCGGTCGAGCTGGAACTGTCTCGGTCGAGCTGGAACTGTCTCGGTCGAGCTGGAACTGTCTCGGTAGAGCTGGAAAGCATCTCGGTCGAGCAGGAACCATCTCGGTTTGAGCAAGAACCATCTCGGTAGAGCAGGAACCGTCTGGCCGCGTGGAACGTCTCGGTCGAGCTGGGACGTCTCAGTTGAGCTGGGACGTCTCAGTTGAGCTGGGACGTCTCGGTCGAGCTGGGACGTCTCGGTCGAGCAGGGACCGTCTCGGTCGAGCTGGGACCGTCTCGGTCGAGCTGGAACCGTCTCGGTCGAGCTGGGACGTCTGGTTGCGCTGGAACGTTGTTGGAGGGGCCTTCACCTCGGCGGGGAAAGGGGCAGGGGTAGAGCAGCGCTCTGTTACCAGTGGGACGGGTCCTTGCGCAGCTGTCCGCGATGGACCCAGGTCAATAGGGTTTTCCACAGGTCCAATTAGCGTAAAAGGCACCTATAGCAGAGCGCTACTCCACCCCACGCCCCTCTGGTCGGGGCGGCGCCTGCTCCCGACGCAATCCCAAAAGCGCACGTCCCGCATGTCCGCCGATCCGCAAAGGCTTCCGGCGAAATCTTTTTGCCTACCGGGAGACGCTCTCCACCGGTCCTGCCTCAATCATCACAATTCCGCTGTGCACAGTGAGGTTGGTTCGAGCTGCCGCTCACAGCGCCGAGCACGTCACGCCGGCCAGGGTGAAATGCCTCTCGGTGCGCAGGTGGACGAGGCTGCACTGATCGCCTGCCTTCACGAGTTGGAATTGCTCTGCCAGCCCGCGCACGCGGCCGTTCAGCAGCTGACCACTCCCGTCGCGGGGATGCTCGCGCTCGATGATCAACGTGTCCGTCTTGGACAGAGCGTCGTCGGCGAGCGTTACGGGTGCGCCGTTGAGTGCTTGGCTCACCGCAGCGGCCAGCGCAGCTCGGCTCTCCGGCGTTGGATGGGTGATCACTGCCGGCACCTCGCGTCGAGTGGGGACCGTCCGGCATGCCGCCAGCGCGAGCACGGCGCTGCTCGCCGCCGCGACAGCAATGCAAAATCGCTTCATCGTCAGCGCCGATAGATGCGGTTCTCGTCCCACGGCGACTTCACCATCCGCCCGCCCTCGGCTGAAAGCAAAGGTCCGCTCTGCAGCGCCCCCGAGCTGGGCGGGCATGTCTGATTGGCGCGGTACCGGAGCGCGGCGGCCAGCCGTGCTTCGGCGGGGTCTCCGAGCTCATGTGCAAAATCGTCAGCGACCCGACATCCGGGAAGGCCCGCGGCACCGTTGCCGCCCGGCACGAATCCGTCGTCATAGTCGCCGAAGCCCTTCGCGTTGACGCCCTGGAACTGGACCGAGAAGTACGTGGTGCCGCAGTTGTCCCGCGGGTAGAAGCCGTACGGTTTTCCGCAGCTCGTCGAGCCGATTTGTATCACCCCCACGTCGATCCCACGCAAGCTGTTGATGATCGCCTCGCTCGCCGAGCAGGTCTGGCCTCCGGTGAGGACGAACACGCGCGGCAGATCCAGGTGCGGCAGTGACTGTCCCGCCGGCATCGAGAACCGGGTGGAGGCATGAAACGGAAGCTCGAGGGCTGCGCCGCTCACCGGATCGTTGGTCGGATACTTGTCGTTGAACCGGTTCTTCTCGAATGTCTTCCCCTGGGTCGCGGTCGGTCCGGCGATCATGTAGGCGAGCTCGCTGGCGATGTCGACATAGCCACCGCTGTTGTATCGGATGTCGAGCACCAGGTCGGCGATGCCGCCGCTCTGGAGCTGTGTCACCGCGGCGACCAGCGCCGCCTCCGCGGTCGCGTGGTGATCGTTGAAGAGCATGTAGCCGACCCCGCCGCTCAGCGTTCGCACGTTTTGCACCGGCGCGCTCTCGACGTTTGCCGAGACCAGCTCCACCGTCCGGGTGCGCCCGTCAGGGTCGGCAAGCACGAAGGTGTGAGCTTCACCGGAAGCCGAAGGGAACAGCCCAGCATTGAGCTTGGCCACGTCATTGCCCCTCGAGAGATCCTCCCCATCCACGGTCAACACCGACACACCGCGGCCGACACCCGCAAGCGCCGCGGTTGAGCCGGGCTCGTTGTACGCGGCGACCACCCGACGGGGAGGCGATGACGCAAGGATGGCCCATTGCACTCCATACCCGGACCTGACTCCGGACTGGGCGAGCCTGCGCCACTCCGCAGTGGGGTAGGTGTAATGGTATTGGTCCTTCGGCTTGCCGGACGCGGTGATTGCCGGCGTCTTCAGGACGGCGAAGTAGTCGATCGGCGTCGCGTACGCCGTCGGGTTCACGTTCGGCACCTCGCGGTACCAGAGGTAGAGCTCGTCCGTCCAGGCCCGCAGCCATATCTTTTCGTCCCCGGTGCTACCCGCCGTGTCGCGGAAGGGGTTGCCGGTGGAGGGATCGATGCCGGAGCGCGGGGTAGCGCATTTGGCGGCGTACTGGGACGACGGTGGAAGACCTTTCTGGCTCTCATTTCCACACGCCGCCAGCGCGGCGATCACAACGATGACAGCTGTCCTTCCAAGCGGGAACCGCATACGCGGCTCTGTATACAGCCGGTGGGACCGTGAAGACAAAGCCCAATCCTCGTCGCAAGCGTGACCTGGCACACGACACTTTCGCATCCTGCGGTGGAACCTTACCCACTCTCGTGTAATGTCGTTCGTTAATGCGACCGGAAGAGCTTTTGGGATACCTGCCCAGTCGAGCAAATTGTTACCGATGATACATGGCGCAAAGAGTGCCGCCGCTGCCGGGAATTGCCGGCTCAACAATCAACCTTGGTGGCTTGACGTGAAGGGCTCACTACATCGCCTCATAGTAGCGGACCTCGTCGGTCGAGTTTCGTTCGAAATGATCCTTCAGTAGCGAGGCGATTGGCCAAGGATGAGCCCAGAACGCGTTACCCTTCGAGATCAAGCTCTTCAGGTCGTCTCTTCTGCTATCGACGGCTTTCATGGCTGCGGTGTCCCCTCGAACCTCGGCTCCTTTCTTCTGGAGGGACAGCCCCGATCATCCTCTCGAGAAAAGTGGCGCCCGCCTCCATTCGAGAGCCGGCGGCAGTAAGCACAGCGGCAACGCGACTGCGTAGGGCTGGCTCGCTCGTCGCCTCGGCTCGCTTTGAAAGGGTCACGTGGATCTCGAGAGGGATCGCGCCAGCCGTCTCGGAGAACGCTCGTGCATGTGCTTGACCCGGATCCACCTGCTCATAGGCCGCCCGGAATGACGCGAATAGAGGACGCATGGGCAGCTCAAACCTCGGCCGCTTCGTCGCATCTTCGAGGATTGCAAGTTCCGGCTGGGTGAGCGGTGCACGAATATCTGATCCGAACAGCGGAATTCCGGCGGCCAGGTAGCCATTTTCTGGGTGCGTACGCACGATCCGGTGCAGAAGCTGGATTGCAGCGCTACGCGCGCGTGAGCGCTTGTCATCAGAAAGCTTTCCATCAAGTAAAACACTGAGGGCCACGAGGTGTACGCCGGTGGGGTGCTCCCCTGTGTCTGCCTGGGCGAGTGCGGCATCGACGAGGCCCGCGGAACCAGTTCGAGCTTCACCAAACGCGAGTAGAAACTGGTCGCCCGTATCAGTCAGTCGCGCGATCGTGGCTTGGTCGATAGGCCGCTGAACATCGATGGGTTTGAGGATGGGATTGCCAGTGGGTTGCGGCCGTCCGGCCGTCCTCCATGCGCGCGCCGCGACATCGGTCCAACGATCGGTGGGCGTACGTGTCCTCTCTTCGATCAGCTTGATCAGGACGACCACCTCGGGGGCATCTGGCTTGAGCGAAGCAAGTCGCCCTGCCAAACGAGACGCTGCTTCGAAGTGACCCTCCTCGAGTTCGATACATGCGAGCACGAGCAGCGCAGCCGCATTGGAGGAGGCGACAAGAGGTTCCGCCAGCCGACGTGCTGCCGCTCTGTCCCCGCGCGCAGCAAGCACCGCAGCGCGATTCGCGACTTCGGTCTTGGTGGCAGCAGTGACGATGAACAGCACAGCAAGTGCGACTGCGGCCATCAATGCTCCGATGGCGACGAGGGACACCGGCAAGTGTAACTGTCCTTAGCGAGAGTGCACAAAACGTCAGTCGAATACCGCTTGAGCCCACTCGGCTTGAGACCCGGCTGATCTTCTAGGTGCTTCCGCCTGATGAAATGCCGATGAATGAAAGGGCAGCAAGGTCGCGCGGTATCCCGTCCCGTGCCGCTCGGAACCTCGACAAGCCGCGTCCTTATGGAGCACCTAAAGACGAGGCCATGGACCTGGGTTCGGAGCCCATTCGTCATCCTCGAGTGGGCTTGGTCCCCTTGCCCTCGTGTATACGGCATACACTGGTTACCGGGCGAGTTTTGAATGGGATGAGATCAAGAGGAGACGGTGGATATGAGGCGGGTCGGACCGACCGCTCTTTTCGCGTGTCTGATGCATCGCAGCACCTCTTCCCGATGTGGACAGAGTGAGAACAAGCAACCCCTCTGTCCCCTCCTACGCTCTGTGGCAACGCCGGTTACCAAAATTGTTACAGGTGTCGGAGACGGGGAATTCCAGAGCTAGGTCGATAACTGGCTCACCGCCACCACGGCTCGAGGCGCTGCGGCCGCGCCGCGTCGACGATTTCGCCCGGCCGCGGAACGACGATCGCCACGCCGGCCTTCTGAGCCGCGGCGACGACGCGCTCGGCCGGATCGTTCCAGGCGTGAAACGCGAGATTGAACGTTCCCCAGTGCACCGGCAAGAGCAGCCGTGCGCCGAGATCGAGATCGGCCTGCACTGCCTCCTCGGGCGACATGTGGATCGGTTGCCACGTCTCGTCGCACGCGCCGATCTTGATCAGCGCGAGATCGAACGGTCCGTGCTTTGTCGCGATGTCCTTGTAGGTGTCGAAATAGCCGCTGTCGCCGCTGAAGAAGAAGCGGTGCGACGGTCCGGCCACGACCCATGACGACCACAGCGTCTCATCGCCGTGGAGCGGGTTTCGGCCCGAGTAGTGTCGCGCTGGCGTCGCGGTCAGCGTGAGCCCCGCGATCGTGGTGGACTCGTTCCAGTCGAGTTCCGCGATCGTCGCCGGATCGACACCCCACTTCTCGAGGTGCGCGCCGATGCCCAGCGGCACGGCGAATCTCGTGCCCCGCGCGGCGAGCGCCCGGACGGTCGCCATGTCGAGATGGTCGTAGTGATCGTGCGAGATCACGACCGCGTCGATCGGTGGCAACTCTTCGAGCGGAATCGGCGGCGGATGGAAGCGCTTCGGCCCGGCGAGCGTGGAGGGCGAGCAGCGCTCGCTCCAGATCGGATCGGTGAGGACGCGGCGGCCGTCGATCTCCACGAGCGTGGAGGCGTGACCGATCCACGAGGCGCGGAGGCCGGAGGCAGGCGCCGCGGCATAGTCGGCGGTGGTGCGGCGCTCGACGGGAATCGCCTTTTTCGGAACGCGCTCCTCCGAGCCGAAGAACTGATGGCGCATCATGCGCCAGAACGTGCCCGGGACGAGCTTGTCCGTCGGGATCGGATTTCGGAACTTGCCGTCTCGGAATTGCGGAGAGCGCCGTGCACGCTCAAGGCGCTCGCCGGAAAGCCGCGCGCCGAACGACGCGAACCACCGCGTGGAAACCGTTGCGGCCACGGCGAGCCCTCCCAACGCGACGAGTGCCGCCACCAGCAGCCATTGCCTGCGCGCGCGCGGCACCAGCGCCTTATAGCATGGAGGCCTCGAGAGGTGAGCAGTGGCTGCGCGGCGGCGGATACATTCTGGGCGCACTAATCGGATCTGTCGGAGGAAAATCGTGCCAGACCGCGCCGCGTCTAAAGGCCCACGCCGAAGATAACAAAACCAACCGGCATTTCTACGGCGGTCTGCCCAGCATGGACGGCACCGATCCAAGCGGTTTGCGGTCGCGGTCTCTGAGCTCTACTCCAGTGGCCCTGGGATTAGTGCTCTGAACACTCGCCAGCCCTCGACCTGCTCACCTGATGGGGCCAATTTCTTCCGACAAAATGGATTAGTGCTCTGAACCCCCCACCAGAACTCGACTCCGTCGCCTGAAGAGCTCCCCCTTGTATGCTCCGACACGCTCGCAGGCTCAACGTGGTCGATTGAATCAGCTCGCGATTCATCGATCCAGGATCACGCGAATCTCGACGGCTAGAACATTTAGGGCCACCGTTCCGGAAACCAGTGGGCCACGCGCGGCGCTATTCGTTTCGCGGCTGCAGGAGCAGCCAAGGCAAGCACCATCATGCCCACTGGAACGAACCCTCGAGCTGCGCTTCAGGGGAAGAATCGTAGGACAGATAACTCATCGCGCGGAACATCAATGACGCGCTCGAGCGGACAGGTTAGGGTGACGCGGCTGGCGCCGAACGCGGCGCAAGGGGTGACACAAATGGGGACCCTCAAGATTGTTCACTGCATTTTGCCGTTGATAGCAAACGCGTTAATCGCTCTCTTCCTGCCGGAAATCATCGGCGGTGCAACGAACGCGGAGGCTGCGGACGCAGCGGGGGGCATCTCCATCAATTGCGGTGGTCCCGACGTAGGGTCCTTCGTTGCCGACCGCTATTTCGGCTCGGCCGAGTGCTGTGGCGCGACTGGCATAACGGCTGTCACCGACGCGTTGATAGATACAAGCGCCGTCGACAATCCTGCCCCCATGGAGGTCTACCAGACTGATCGACGCGGCGAAAACAGGACCGACTACTTCGTCTACAACATACGAGATTTGGCGGCGGGCGCACGCTACCTGGTCCGGTTGCACTTCGCCGAAACAGACTGGGACAGCCCCGGTCAGCGCGAGTTCAATATCAGCGTCTTCGATGCCCAAGGACGGCAGGACGTCATCGACTATGACATCATTGCAGAAGCCGGTCGTCCCAACACTGCGGTGGTCAAGGAAGTCCAGGTGACGGCGAATCCGCCCGGCTTCAACGGTCAAATCGTGCTGCGCTTTGATCCAGGCTCCGCCGATGTACCCAAAGTAAATGGCATCGAAATCATCGCGGACTAATCTACTGGCACAGGCTGATTTTGAGACGAGGTCTTTGGCGCCCAAGCGACGCATTGCAAGCGGCGCGTTGAGGCGGGTTCCAACTATAGCGCTGTGCATTATCGCGGCCGACAGATCCTTGTTTGCCCCCCACACGTTCAACTTTGAGAGCGAACTGCCAGGGCAGCGTCACCTACACCTCGATTTCACTAATCTTGTGAAGTGAAGATGGAAACCAGGGAATGGATGAAATGGAGCTTCGGGCTGACAGCCTTGGCCTTTTCCCCCAATGGCAAGGAGCTAATCGGTCTCGGCAAAGCGCTAACTGTCTGGGACGTAACCACGGGCAGCGAATTGCGTCGCTTCCCGATAGCAATAAGCGGCAAAGACTTCTTCGCCTTTTCTCCGGACGGCAAGATCCTGGCAACTGGGGACGGAGGCCGCTGACTAGGGGCAGTGATGCGCAAGTCGCCAGAGATAATGTCCGCTGGTGGAGTCTGACCAACGGGGAGCAATTGGGTCGACCGGTCTGCGCGCAACCGTGTGAGTTTAACGCGTTAGCGTCCTCTACGGACAGCAAGGTGTTGGCTTCGAGTGGTCACGACTTACTGGTCCACCTGTGGGACGTCGGGACGGGGAAGGAGCTGCGGCGTTTTGCGCCCGCGCAGACCGGTTGGTATCTCGACCCTCACCTCATGTTCTCCGACGGAAAGACATTATCGCTGGCTCACGGGTATTTCGATCGGCGCGGCAAAAGAACCGTGCGCATCACGACGTGGGATGCGGTCACTGGAGAAGAGCCCCACCGCATCGATAGTCACAGTTGGTTCCTTGCCTTCTCGCCCGGGGGAAACATGTTCGCCGCGATTGACAGGGGTGATAGGAAAGTGGTTCGCATCTTCTCGCCGTTGGCGAACGCGCTGGTTCCGATCGACAGCGCGGAGGACGCGGTCCTTCGCATCTGGGATGTCTCGACCGGGAAAAGTATCTGGCAAATCGAGGGAGCCGAAAAGATTTCGTCTGCGATGTTCGCCCCGGACGGCAAGACCTTCGCGACTGGAAGCGCTGACAACGCGATCTTGATCTGGAGTGTTCCAGGCTAGTCAATCGGTGGCCCGAATCAGGCACTGAATGAGGCCTGGGTCTTTCCGTCGTCCACTTTTAGCGACAAGGTTTGCTCCAGCACTGCTTGACAAGCCCCGAGCGATTAAATCGCTTGCCGTGGCCAGGAGGCAGTGCTTGTCTCGCCCGTCGGAGGTAAGTATCGATGGGTGAACTACAACTACGAAGAATGGTGGGATGGCTTTCTGTGTGTCTTGCGATTGGCCTTGTCGGTTGCGGAGGACAAAGCCTGTGCGAGCGGGTGGATTCAGCTTTTCGCAGCACCAATGATAAGGGTCGAAATTGCGGGCTGGCTCTTACTGGATTCGCGAATTTCACAAAGGCCAGGTGTGATCAAGGAATCAGGAACTGTACCGACGCGGACCAGAGGGTAATTTCCAGCGGGGTTGATTGCTTGAACCAAGTTCCCGCATGTGTCCCTGGGCAGCAGCAAACCTGGGCCAATCAGGTGAACGCGTGCGTGGGTACGCAGCTTAGCGCGGCGTGCCTCGCAGCGGTGTTCCAGTAGGCTGTTAGAGGGAGCGTCACTAAAGACTCTCACAGCAGCGTCCCTCGGAGGATAACGCTCGCCACGGTGAAGTAGATGACCAGTCCGGTGACGTCCACGAGCGTGGCCACGAACGGCGCCGACGCGCTGGCGGGGTCCAAGCCGATCCGTCGCAGAACGAACGGAAGCAAGGAGCCCGCGAGCGTACCAAACGTCACCACGCCGATCAGGCTGCCGAAAACGGTCAGGGCGACGAGCAGGTAATGCGAGCCGTATACGGGGCTCACCCTCTGCCAGACCGTAATGCGCAGGAAGCCGATCAGCCCCAGCATCGTCCCGAGCACGACGCCGGTGGCAAACTCGCGCCGGATCACCCGCCACCAGTCGCGCAGCTTCACCTCGCCCAGAGCCATGGCGCGAATCACCAGCGTGGAAGCCTGCGAGCCCGAGTTGCCGCCGCTGGAGATGATCAGCGGAACGAAGAGAGCCAGCACCACGGCGCGCGCGATCTCGTCCTCGAAGTAGGCCATCGCCGTGGCCGTCAACATTTCCCCGAGGAAGAGCGCAGCCAGCCAGACGCCCCGCTTTCTCACCATGCGGGTGAACGCGATCTTCAGATAGGGCTCATCCAGCGCCTCCGTGCCGCCCAACTTCTGAATGTCCTCGGTGGCTTCTTCCTGAACGACGTCCACGATGTCATCGAGGGTGACGATGCCCTTGATGTGGTTCTCGGCATCCACCACCGGTATGGCCATCAGGTCGTGCTGTGCAAACACGCGACTCACCGACTCCTGGTCCTGGAATTCGCGGATGGTGACCAGCTGCGTCTGCATGATCTCGCGAACCCTCTTCTGGGGCTGAGCCGCAAAGAGCTCACGGAATGACACCACCCCCAGCAGCCGTTGCTGCTCGTCCAGGACGTATACGTAATAGATGGTCTCCAGACGCTCGCGCGCCTCCCGGCGCAGGTAGCTGATCGCCTCGTCCACGGTCATGTCGGGCCGCAAGCGCGCATATCGCGGGCTCATCAAGCCGCCCGCCGCGTCCTCTGCGTAAGCGAGCAGTGCGTTGACTTCCTTGCGGCTGGGTTCATCGAGCAGCCCCAGCAGACGCTCCCTGGCAGTTTCCGGGCCTGCTTGGATTAAGTCCGCGGCATCGTCAGGCGGGAGCAAGCGAATCCAGGCGCGCTGATCCTCTTGAGGCAGCATCAACAGCAGCTCGGCCTGGTCGCGAGCTGGAAGCTCGAGGAAAAATTCCTCCGCTTCGGCTCGTGGAAGAAGTTTGAAACCTGAGAGGCGGTCATCCGGCGCGATGATCGTCCAGATGTTGCGCAGATCTGCCGCAGACAACGGTTCGCCGACCTCGGCCGGGTGGTGCGTGGTCACAGCCGTGCCTCCTTCACCGTGCGCTTGATGGCGCATCCCTCGTGAGAGGACAGTACTCGGGGGCGCGTGCTGGCCAACAAAAACCGCGAGAAATGCTTCGAACGTTGACTCAGCCGGCTACCCAACCCAGCCAGACGAACAGCGCCAGCACGATGAGCTGCGTCACCAGAAAGGCGCCGGTCCAGCCGTCGAGCCGCTTCCCGGCGACGAGCGCTCCCGCGATGACGAGCCCGCGAAGATTCCGACGAGACTCAATACAACGTGAATCAACGTGAACGTGGTGATGCCGAAAGTCACTGGGCGCTCATGTAGATCCAGTGTTTGGCCCAGAGGATACCCGCTGTGAGACCGGGATCATTCCTCTGGCGTCGCGAATTGATGTCGGCGGTCGCAGCCGGCGCGTAGATATCCGTGTTGTATGGCGTCAGGAAAATAAAGCCGTAGGGAAGATAGTTATAAGTCTGCGTGCTGCAGCAGCGGTTGTTGTAACTGGCGTAGGTCGCCGCGCCTGAGGAATCTATCGAAAGCGTAATTTCGTGGACCACGGTGTCGGCATAGGTTCGCATTTGGTCTGCCGTCGCAGCGGTGTCACCTGTGCTGTAGGCCCGCGCCAGACCCCATATATCGTATGAAGCGTGGACACCGATCTGCTCGCCGGTCAGTCTGCCGCGGACGTCGCCGAAGTTTCCGTACCCCCAGTCGTAAACCGCAGCGGCATCGGGCGCACTCCTGGGTAGCGCGTTCTGCACGAACATGTCCGTAGAGTTTTGAACGATGCCCCTGTACATGGCGGCGAGCTCGGGCTCGTCTTCTAGAATCTCGTGACACTGCGCCAGTTGCCAGTAGGCATTCAGCAACATGAACTGCACGTTCCACGCATTGACGTTGTGAAAACTCGAAAGATATCCCTGGGAAGTACTCGGGCGGTTGATCACAAGCGTACCGGGATCGATGAAGTATGGCGTAAAAGAATTCATCATGGTCTCTTCCAGCATGGAAACGTACGTCTGCGCGCGAGCCAGGTAGGTCGTGCCGAAACCGTTTGGGTCGCCATCAGGGACGGTGTCGCTCCAGATGGAGGGCGTGCTCAAAATGTTATGGGCCGTAAAGGCCATATGACCGACGGTATCCCCCACTTCGCTTTCGTAGTAGGTGGGGCTTGCGCAAGTCGGGCAGTTGGGGGGCCAAACTGGCTCGATATATCCGGTCCACATCACGCGTTGCTCGCCCAGGGGTAAATCATTGCGGTGGATCAGCCAGGCATCGGTCCACGCGATGGCCAAATCGAGCAACTGAGCGCGCTCCATGCTCAAGCTCAGGATGTCGCCGGTAACCACGTACAAGTAGTTGATACCCTCGAGCGTCATTCCACCCTTGCCGTCAGCCAACTGGTTGTGAGTTATGGTTGCAGTCCACTGCGAAACTGGGATGGAAGTCGCAGAAACGACGTCGATGAATGTATCGACTTCATTCTGCGTGACCTCCCCGTCCAAACTGTCAATCACCAATTGGGCCTGGGTGGTATTGGCGGTCAACCAGCACAACAGCGCTGCAAGCAGCGCGTAAGTGGCCTCCGGGCGTTGCTGAGGCACGTTCGTCACCTCGGTTTGCTTCATTGTGAACTCCGCTCGAGTATGCTCACGAAAAGCTTGTGATCAGGCGCCGGATGATTACCCGAGTGTGGCAATAAAGTTAAGTCACCGCTAAGTCACGGCGCTCTCGGGCAATTACCGCTGTGAATTGGCAGCGATTTGTTCAGGACCGGCTGGCCATCGTCGAGCAGGCGCGCGTGGGCGACCCCACGGAAGTTCGCCTGGGCGGAGCAGTCGTTGCGAAGAACGGTTAGCTGATCTAGGCGGTCAGCCACCGCGCCAGAGCGAGCCAACCGCTTGTGCTGGCCAGGGCGAAGCGGAGCGGCTGCGACGCGATGATCAGCAATCCACCCCACAGAAAGGCGGGATGCAACCGCCGGCGGGAAGCGGCGTCGTAGAGAATGCAAGCGACGAGGACCAGGTCGACCAGACCAAAGAATGCCACGGGCCCATACGAAAGGTCAGCGACCATCAGGCTGCGATGCTCAGCACGATCTTGCCGCGCTTATGCGGCGCACCTCCAAGCATCTCGTGGGCAAGGCGAGCTTCTTCCAGCGGTAGCACAGTCCCCACGTCCGTAACCAGTTTTCCGCTGTCGAACAGTTCTGTGATCTTGTTCAGCCGCGCTGTAGTCACATCCACATAGAAGTACGCCGCTCGAACGCCATAACGTTTTTGTGTCGTCCCGGGAACAGGCGACACGACAGAAACGAGAATCCCGCCTGGCTTCAGGACCCGAAGCGACCGGTGCTGCGTATCTCCTCCAACCGTATCAAGGACAACATCCACTCCAGACACCGACTCCTCGAATCGCTCCCTTTTATGGTCCACGACTCTTTCAGCACCCAGACCTCGGACGTAATCCAGATGGGCGGAGCCGGCGGTCGCGACAACATGAAGGCCAGCCTGGCTGGCCAGTTGTACGGCGTAAGCGCCAACGTTGCCGGCAGCCCCATGGATGAGTACGGTCTGCCCAACGGTTACGTGGGCATAATCGAAGAGCATCTGCCAAGCCGTGACAGTTACAACTGGAGCCGATGCCGCCTCGATAAAGCTCAAAGTCTTTGGCTTTTGCGCGATCATTCTGGCCGAACACAGCGCATATTCTGCATATGCCCCGGTGAATTGCTCGTTCGTTGCCCCGTATACTTCGTCGCCAGGCTTGAATCCTGAAACGTCCGCTCCCATTGCTTCGACGATTCCTGATAGCTCGGAACCGAGAGTAAGAGGCAAGGGTTGGAGTTCAATCTTGCCCTCACGGATGAGGGCGTCCCAATTGCCCACTCCTGCCGCCTTTACGCGGACCAGCAGTTGCCCAGCGGCGGGTTCCGGCCGAGGCAGGTCATCGTTCGTGATCACGCTCGGTGGACCGAATCGAAGAACTCGTGCTGCTTTCATCTGTCCTCCTCGCAACGCGTTTCGAAGCGGAGCATGCATGCATCTCTAACACGTGGCCCCGCGAGCGCGGAGGAAGGCAGCCATCTCAGTTTGACCCTGGAACTCTGCCCATCCCAGTGGGGTTGACTGGTGCTTCGGTTCCACCGCGTCGATGGACGCACCCCGCGATAGAAGAAGCTCGGCGATCTCCAGGCGGCCGTAGAAGGCTGCTTCGTGCAAAGCCGTCGCGCCATCTGCCGATCGCGAATCGAGCTGTGCGCCGAGTTCCAGTAGCGCCTCGGCTACCCGCGTGTGGCCGTGAATTGCCGCGACATGCAGTGCCGGCGCTCCGCGCGAGAGCCGCGCAACGGCGTCATGAGGAGCGGTGGTCGCGTTCAAAAGCTCGCCGTTGGCCTTGATCATCTGGCGAACTGCTTCGACGTCACCGAGTGCGGATGCGAGGAAGATGTCCGGTTCTTCCCCGCCGCGTTCGAGTAGAAAACGGGCCACGGAGCGGCGTTTTGGATAGCAAGCCGCCCAGCGGGCCGGCACGTTGCCGTGCTTATCGCCCGCCATCGCCTCGGCTCCGGCTTCGAGCAGAGTCCGGGCTACATCAACGGTTGCGGCGAAGTGGAGCGGCGTCGCACCGTTGGGTCCTCGAAAGCCAATGCCCTGAGGCAATTGTGCCTTCAATCGGGTCAGATCGGCGAGCGCGGCCGCTGCGCAAGGATCGAGGGTCGCACCCCGCGCCAGCAGCAGATCGACGATGTCCTGGTGTCCGCGCTCGATCGCGCAGTGAAGTGGGGTCCACCCTTCGTAGATGCTGTTGCGGGCATCGGGATCGGCGCCACGGTCGAGCAGCAGCTCCACGATTTCTCGCCGTCCCCATTCTGCCGCCACCTGGAGCGACTGCGGCTCGCCGCCCCAGTAGGGATGCGAACCACGAGTGTTCGCGAGCTGGGGATCCTTGCGCGTCAGCTCCTCAACGCGCGCTCGGTCCCCGGTAGCTGCTGCTCGGAGAAGATCCATCACGCGTTGGGCGAAGGCGTCATCGCGGGAGGGTCGGTTTCCTTCCAGCGTATCCTTGACCATCTCAACCATCCTCACTTCAAGCCGCTTCCGCGCTGAGTGGAGGCGGCTCTTGACCGTCCCAACGGGTTGTTCGAGAAAGGCAGCGATCTTTTCTTGCGAGTGGCCACCGAAGTAGAAGAGCAGAATGACCTCGCGCTCTGTCTCTGCCAGCGCGTTGACGGCTGCGAGAACGCGACCGAAGGTCTCGCGATGTTCGACGTGCTCGGAAGGATCCGGATTGGTCGCCGCGCGCTCAACCGAGCTCTCGAGCGGTTCTGTTGGGACCTGCTTTTTTCGCGAAATCCTGTCGCAGTGCTTCAAGATGATTTTTCGAAGCCAGGCAGAAAAGGCAGCAGGTTCCCGAAGCCGCGGAAGCTGACAGTAAGCCTCGAGAAATGCCTCCTGGGCAACGTCTTCGGCAAGCGAGAAATCGCGGAGCCGCGAGAACGCGTAGGCGACAGCACTGTCTTGGAAACGCCGCACGAGCGCCCCAAATGCTTGAAGATCGCCCGCGCGGGCGCTCAGGATGAGGTCACGAAGCCCAGACACAAGAACAGAGTCCCACGATTCCGGAAAAAGGTTTGCACACAGAATACTCAGAGCTCGAGCGTGTTGAGAGCCATCTGGTAGTGGCGAACCTGCTCACCGCAAGAGAGAAACAATGCTCTGGCTTCGGGCTCGATGACCGCTCGATCGATCGCTTCGCCAACAAATCGACGGATGGCTTCAAGCGATTCCCAAAAAGTCAGAACCTCTATTTCCGCTTCCTGCGAGCCCGCTCGGACGAGCACCATCGCGCCACGATGCCCATCGATGCGCTTGAGATGAGGTACCAGCCTGTGATTGAAAAAGTCCACGTATGCCTCGGCATTCGCGATCGTGGCGGAAGCCGAGAAGGAACGTACCACCAGATTCGTGTTTGAGCTCATGCTCGCGACCCTAGCACCGTGCGGACGACACGAGGCTCGTGATTGACCGCGCGCTCAGCCGAGCGCGCTCTCCACCTTCTCTCAAATTCGCGTGAGGTCAGGTGGCTCTTCTTCGAAATAAGGTCGTGAGACTTTGGGTCCCTGCTCAAGGCCCAGAGCGCCCTCGAAGACGTGAGCCGCCCTCAGATTCTCTCCTCGACAGACGCGACAAATTCGCGCTCGGGTCCACCTACTAGCAGCGGGGGGATTCTCTCTCCGTGCATTCACGCTGGAGGATCCATGAAAAGAAGACGGCGTTGGCCTCCGCGTGCCAATCGAAAGGGAGGCGTTCCATGATGTCCAGAATCTTCAGATCTCTACTACTCACGTCCGCGTTGGTTTGTCTTTTTCCTTCTTCCTCTTATTCTCAGCCAATCATCGACCCGCTTGGCGATTTTCTGTTCGACACCTATGTCGGACCCCTCAACGGAGACCTGGACGTTCTGAGCGCGGAGGTCACGTTCACGGGCTCGGAATTCGTGTTCTGCGCCAAGATGGCGGCGGACATCTTCACTACGCCCGACGCCTTCTACGTGTGGGGAGTGGACCGTGGAGTTGGAGCAAAAACGGCCGATTTCGGGCCTCTTGGCCGCCCGAACATCATCTTCGACCTCGTCGTGAGGGCGTGTCCTGACCTCGTCATGACGGCCTGTCCTGACGGGCCCGGCGGCCGTGTGACCGATCTTGATTCGGGCCTAATCTCGGAACTTCCCCCGGAGAGCATCACCACGGTAGGCAGCACCATCTGTGTACGTGTTCCCGCCTCGCTGTTGCCGCCGAGGGGCCTTCCCCGCGACCAGTACACGTGGAATCTCTGGCCGCGTTGGGGCGGCATCGAATTCAGCGCTGGGCAGATATCGGATTTCGCTCCCGACTTCGACAACGCTCCGGTCACAGTTGCGCCATAGCTGCACGCGATCCCTTTCCGCCCGCAAGCATTGAGACGCTCGCGGGTGGTTCCATTGCTGAGCAACCGTTCACGCGGAAGGTCACCCGGTGTCATCGGTGAGTTAACAAGTTCAACAGTCAGAGGGGAATAGTCATGAAAATTACTGGCTCGAAATTCGCGGTAGTTGTTTTCGCCAGTCTCTTCGCCTGTATCGCTCTCGTGGGTGGCCTTGGATGTTCTGTGGCCCAGGACGAGGCGGCACGAGCTGCTGAAAATAGTTCGTCGAAAAGCGCGAGACTCCAGGCGGGTGCTCTCGACCCCACGTTCGGGATCGGCGGGAAGGTAACGACAGTCGTCGGCACGGGCTCCGCCGAAATCACCGGCATCGCACTCCAGAAGCTCCACGGAAAAAACGGGCAAAAGTACGTCGTCTCGGGGACTGCCTCAAATGGATCGGACCTTGACTTCGTCGTCGCGCGTTACAACCAAGATGGCACGCTTGATCCGTCATTCGGCACCGGCGGATTGACGCAAACGAACATTGGGACCGAGAACGATGCCACGTGGGGCCTTGGCATTCAGCACGACGGGAAGATTGTCGTCGCTGGCTATGCATACAACGGGAGGTTCAAGAATTTTGCGGTCGTTCGATACACGGTCGATGGCGATCTCGACACAACCTTTGGTTCCGGTGGCAAAGTGCTGACCGCAATCGGGCCGGGGAGCTCCGTTGGCCGGGCGATCGCGTTGGATCACGATCGAATTATCGTCGGCGGCTACAGTGCACGCAAGGCCTTGGATACTCCCGGGGGGCGAGTTGCTGCAAGCGCCACCGATACGTTCACGGTCGTGCGTTACGATTCCAACGGGAATCTCGACGGTAGTTTCGGTGACGGCGGCATCGTTACTTTCAGCTCCATTCCGGAGGTGTCCCGGGTGCACGGCGAGATGCTCGTGAATGAGGACGGGCAGCTCATAGCCGGTGGCGTCCTGGAGGCCGACGAGGTCAAGTACGACGTGCTCACCGTGCGATTCAATGACGATGGTACACTCGATTCGAGCTTCGGTAGCGGGGGCATGGTTACCACGCGGATTGGTCCGAAGGATGACGTCCCCCTGTCGTCCGCTCTTCAAGAAGACGGCAAGATCTTGCAGGCGGGGTACAGCACCACCGCGGTGCAGAATTTCATGGTGGTTCGACACAACGCGGACGGGTCCCCGGATACAAGCTTCGGAGTCAACGGGGCAGTTGTCACGCCGTTTGTCGATGGCGCCCTCAGCGCTGTTCGCGGAGTCGCTCTTCAGGAGGACGGGAAAATCGTCGCCCTCGGACGTGCTGGCGGCACGAAGTTGGAGTTTGCGGTCGCGCGCTACACCTCAGCCGGAGAGCTGGACACCACCTTCGCGGGTGGCACGGTGCTCACGGATTTCGGTACAGGTAGCGACAAGGGGAATGCGGTCCTGATTTACAAGAGGCGCATCATCGGAGGTGGGGTTTCAGGCCCACGCTTCGCTCTCGCTGCATATGGGGTGGGCAACGAAGACGACGATTGATCGATATTTCAACAACGCTCCGGTCACAGTCGCGGAATAGCTGCACGCGATCCGTCTGATTTAGCACACGGGAGGAAGCACCATGTATCTAACGCGCCGACAGTTTCACAAGCTGGGTCTTCTGGGTGGCTCTGCGCTCCTTCTGCCGCGGTCGATGACTGGCGGCGCACTGTCCGGCTCGGGCTCGACCAACCCGCTGAATCAGAGGTTGGCGAGCCCGCCTGTTGAGCCATTCACGAGGCCTCTGATCATCCCGCCCGTTTTGGCTCCCGAATATTCGAATGATGCGCTGGATTTCTATCGGGTCACAATGCAGCAAGCGGAAGTTGAAATCATTCCCGGTACAATGACGACCATCTGGGGCTACAACGGCCTCTACCCAGGTCCCACCATCCGAGCAAGGAGCGGACGTCCAGTCGTCGTGCGTCAAGAGAACCGTCTGCCCGAGAGCATGTCCGTCCACCTGCACGGTGGCCACACCCCTCCGAGCTCGGACGGCCATCCGTACGATCTCATCGCCCCGGGAGCGGACAAAGACTACGACTATCCGAACAATCAGATCCCGACAACCCTCTGGTACCACGACCACGCCGTGGATGCCACGGGCCGCCATGTCTACATGGGCTTGGCCGGGTTCTACATCATGACTGATGATTACGAGGATTCTCTTCCCTTGCCGAAGGGTGATAACGACGTTCCCTTGATGATCCAGGATCGGCGGTTCAATGCAAATGGCTCGCTGAACTACTCGCTGACAGATCGAGCCATCCTGGAGGGCGTACTGGGCGACACGATTCTGGTGAACGGCGTTGTCCAGCCCTATCACGAAGTGGGCACGCGGAAAGTGCGTTTCCGGATACTGAACGGATCCAATGCGCGTGCCTACCGGCTCGCTTTGAGCTCCGGCCAACGGTTGATACAGATTGGATCGGATGGAGGTCTCCTGTCACGACCGGTTTCTCGTGCTTCCATCTTCGTGTCTCCTGCCGAGCGGATCGACGTAGTGATCGACTTTTCTGGGTACCCTCTGGGCACGAGAGTCGTTCTGCGAGATATCAACGAGGACGAAACCAGTCTGGGTAATGTTCTCGAATTTCGGGTGGTGCGAGAGGAGTCTGACGACAGTTCTGTTCCGGAAACACTGCGCTATGTGGACCTGATCCCGGAATCGTCGGCGACGACGACGCGCACTTTCACTCTCGATGAGCGAGTAATCAATGGGCGAACCCTGTTTACGATCAATGGACGTCTTTTCGACCCGACCTACGTCGACGCCAGGCCTCGGTTGAATGACGTGGAGATCTGGAAATTTGTCAACACCACCTCCGAATATCAACTTCATCCGATTCACATCCACGACATTGAGTGGCAAATCCTGGACATCAACGGTCAACGACCGGCGGCCGGCGACGATGGCTGGAAGGATGTTTTCACCGTTCGCGGTCTCTCAACCGTTCGGGTGATCGGCAGATTCACGGATCTGACTGGCATCTACGTCTTCCACTGCCACAAGCTGGAGCACGAAGATCACGCGATGATGGCGCAGTTCGAAGTGCTGCCAGCGAAGGACTGAGGGGCCCATGAGGCTCTCTGGACGAGGCCTGGTGAGGGGAGACGGCGTGTCTGGCGTCCTTGCCGCGACGATCCAGGTTTCGGTTCTGGCATGCGTCTTCCTGTCGGGAGATGGATTCCGAGTAGTCCGAGGAGTCGGAGACTCCGGCCATCGAGCCGGGCCGCTGCAGCAGACTGCCTACGGCGAAGCACCGCACCGCCCGCAGTCGGAAGGTACGCGCGCAATGGCTCGGCTGTTGAGGGAGCTGGGGGAAAACTTCGATCAGAAGCTCATTGAACAACGACCCGATCCGAATTTGGCCAGATACGTCAGAAATCTCAAACCACCGCTTGACCTCCGCGAGCAGGCGTTTCTGGATGCGAAAGAGGCGTACGACCTCCTGCTGTCTGGCCGAAGCAGCGAAGCCGTGCAGCGGTTTCAGCGCATCAAGGATACCGTCGTACTCCACAGATCGCTTTTCGACAGTACGTTCTTCAGTGTGGTTCGTGAATACCTGGCCATCTCTTATCTTCGGATGGGAGAACAAGACAACTGCCTCCACCAGCACGGCGCCGATTCGTGTTTGCTGCCCGTCAGCGGCTCGGGCATACATACGCTCCAGAACGGGTCGCGCGGAGCAATCAGGGAATACACCGAGATATTGAATGAGAACTCCGGGAACTTGACTGCCCGTTGGTTGCTCAATCTGGCCTACATGACGTTGGGAGAATATCCGCAGAGCGTTCCCGAGGCTTGGCTCATTCCTCCCGCTGTTTTCAAATCTGAGCACGAAATGAAGCGCTTTTACGATGTGGCACCCCAATTGGGCGTGGACGCTTCCGGGCTCGCCGGGGGTTGCATCCTCGAGGATTTCGATGGCGATGGCTATATCGATATCATGGTCTCATCGTCCGGGCTCGATGCAGTCCGCGACCAGCTCCGCTACTTCCACAACAACGGAGATGGAACCTTTTCTGATCGCACGAGCGAAGCGGGGTTGACCGGAATCATCGGCGGGATGAACCTCGTTCAGGCGGATTACAACAACGATGGGTACCCCGACGTGCTGGTCCTGAGAGGCGGTGGGCTGCTTGGCAGCATCGCGCAGCAACCCCCTTCCCTGTTGAGGAACAATGGCGACGGGACTTTCGACGATGTGACGAGAGAGGCTGGGCTGTTTTCATTGCACCCGACCCAGACTGCGGCCTGGGCGGATTACGACAACGATGGCTGGCTCGACCTCTTCATCGGCGTTGAATCGAGCGCCGTCCCCTATTTTGGTCTGCCGCTGTACCAGAATTTTCCGGCTCCCAAAGAGCAGCCATGCAAGCTGTACCACAACAACAGGGACGGGACTTTCACCGAAGTCGCCAGTCAGGTGGGGTTGGCCGTGGTGGGTTACGTCAAAGGTGTGGCCTGGGGTGATTACAACAATGATGGCCTGCCCGATTTGTTCATTTCGCGCATGTATGGTCCAAGTCTCCTGTTCAGGAACGATGGAAGGGATGCGACTGGAAATTGGAAGTTCACCCAGGTTGCTGTGATGGAGCCTTCGCAGAGCTTCGTGACCTGGTTCTGGGATTTTAACAACGATGGTTGGTTGGACATTTTTGTCTCGGGTTACAGCACAACGGGGGCAGCCTACTCTGCGGGTCAAGTGGCAGCCGGTTACCTCGGGCTCCCCCACACGGCCGAATTGCCGCGCCTGTATCGAAACGACGGTGGCAAGGGATTCACGGACGTCACCAGAGAAGCCGGGCTCAATAAGGTCCTTTATGCAATGGGCGGTAACTTTGGTGACCTCGACAACGATGGTTGGCCGGATTTCTACGTCGGGACCGGCGCCGGCGATTATCGTTCGCTCGTCCCCAACCGCATGTTCCGGAACGTCGACGGCCGGACCTTCCAGGATGTCACCACTTCCGCCGACGTTGGTCACCTGCAAAAGGGTACCGCCGTCGCTTTCGGGGACATCAACAACGATGGCACTCAGGACATCTATGCGGTGCTTGGTGGCGAATTGCCGGGTGATGGATTCCAGAGGGCTCTTTTTCTGAACCCCGGTTTTGGAAATCACTGGATTACGCTGAGGCTTGAAGGCGTACAAACCAACCGGTCCGCGATCGGTGCCCGCATCAAGGTGACGGTCGATACCGAACATGGGCGCCGAGACATCTACGCCACCGTATCGAGTGGCGGAACCTTCGGAGCATCGACATTGCAGCAGGAGATTGGCCTGGGCGACGCCATGGCGATCCGGTCCGTGGAGATTACCTGGCCCACCAGTCGCACCGTGCAAACATTCGAGAACGTGGCGATGGATCAGATTGTCAAGATTCGCGAGGGCGATGCGGATCCGGTCCCGCTCAAACTCAACAAGTTCACCGTTTCCCCCGACTCCGCCCCTTCACATCCGCACCATTCTCATCATTGAGGTGGTTCGGGAGTCTAGCAAGCGGCTCGCTGAATGGCCTTGGCGCGTTCGAAGAGCCGAGGCGCCCTGAGTGAAACAGAACGCGGCTCCGGGCGCCTCCGGAAGGACGCCCGATGCCGACCTGCTCGACCGGCTCGGGGCGGCCGCGCGGACGAAGTTGCAGATTTTCTCCTCGACAGACGCGACAAATTCGCGCTCGGGCCCACCTACTAGCAGCGCGGAGATTCTCTCTGCGTGTATCCACGCTGGAAGGACCCATGAAAAAGACGACGGCGTTGGTCTCCGGGTGCCAATCGAAAGGGAGGTCAAACGCTGGTGTGCGTCCCATAGGTAACACCCGCAGGGAGATACAACTTTCGCGCAGACCAAAGAGGAGGATGCTTCCATGAAAACAGTTGCCTCAAAGTGCTTGAGCCTGCTGTCGCTCATCGTCGCCTTGATTTGTCCCACGGTGGAGGCGCGCGTCACACGCATTGTTATCATTTCGCGTGAAATCGTCGCCGACGGGATATCGTTTGGCGACACCGGTCCTTACGAGAAGCTCCGAGGTACTGTCTTCTTCGAGGTCGACCCCGATGACCCTCGCAACGCCGTGGTGTTCGATCTCGAGAAAGCGCCGCGGAACGACCAGGGGATGGTCGAGTTCTCTGCCGATATGATGATCATCAAGCCAGTAGACTTGGATTCAGGGAATCACGAGCTCTTTTTCGAGGTGAACAACCGGGGCAGCGCATTCATCCCGGTCAGATTGAACAGTGTGACGCCCGGCGCCAGCGGCGACCATTGCGTTGCCGGTCCATTCTGCAACGATCCGACGACCGTACACGACTTTGGCAATGGGTACATGCAGCGACAGGGTTACACGCTCGCCTGGGTTGGATGGCAGGCAGACGTCATGCCTGGGGACAACCGGCTGACGGTGCAGTTCCCCACCGCGGTCGACCACGGGAAGCCGATCACTCAGAGCATTTTGGCGGAATTCGCCGATGCGAGGGGCGCTGCGAGCACAGCGGTCTTCACGCTGCCACTGAGTAACGACTCCACTCTGAGAAGCTACGAAGCAGTGTCGACGGACCCGGAGGTGGCTATGGCCGAGCTGAGGATGCGGCCGAGTGACTCACCTCGGCCCCCTACGCCCGCCCTCCCGGAAGGCAAGGTCATCCCTACCAGCCAGTGGTCATTTGCGAGATGCCCGGACGGTCCTCCGGGTAGCCCAAGCACCACGAACATCTGTCAAGCCGGCGGGTTCCAGAATGACATGGTGTACCAACTCATTTACAAGGCAATGAGTCCTCCCGTGATGGGGCTCGGCTACGTGACGACCCGGGATTTCGTCTCCTTCCTCCGCAGCGCGGAGACCGACGATGCGGGCACTCCGAATCCTGTCCCTGGGATCACCACCGTCCTGGGCCTCGGAGAATCGCAGTCCGGGCGTTACCTTCGGGACTTTCTCTACCAGGGCTTCAACGAGGATGAACACGGGCAGCGGGTGTTCGATGGAGTGAACGTCCTTGTAGCAGGTGTCAAGTCACTCTTCCTCAACTACCGCTTCGCCCAGCCCAGCGCCTTCTCGAATCAGCATTCAGGGCGGTATGGACCGTACGCCAACTTTCCGATCGCCTATGCCGTCCGAAAGAATCCCCTTCCCCCGTACAATACAGACGGCATTCTGAAACGGCCGCGAACGGATCCGAAGGTCATCCAGGTCGACAGCTCGATGGAATCCTGGCAATCCTCGTCGTCCCTGAATGACACGGATGAAGACGGAATGGTGGACCTGGATCCACCGGAGAACGTCCGCCTCTACCTGCTGTCGAGCACTCAGCACGGTGCACGGCAAGGCGCGCTGCCGAGCCACGGCACCGGGGATCTACAATCCCAGCAGCTCTCAAATCCAATCCACCCGGGTGCCCTCAACCGCGCGCTGATAGCGGCGCTGGACGAATGGGTTAACGACGGAACGACGCCACCAGACAGCCGCGTGCCGCGCATCGGCGACGGCACCCTGGTGCCCTCTGACCAAGAGAGCACGGGGTTTCCGAATATTCCCGCCGGCCCCACCTGGAGCGCCGTCACCTACAATGGCCTGTTCAACGCATCGGGCGAGCTCTACTTCGGTCCGCGCGTCAGTGGCAATCGAGGCGTGATCGACCAAGTGATCCCGGAAGTCCTGAGCGTGCACCGGGTCCTGGTGCCCAAAGTGGACGAAATTGGCAACGACATCGCTGGTGTCCGCCACCCGTTCGTCGAGGCGCCCAAAGCGACTCTCACGGGTTGGAACCTGCGCACGCCAGAGTTCACCGACGGGGATTTGATGGGTCCGCCCTTCGGAATGATGGTACCTCTTCACCGAACCCGCGAGGAGCGGATTGCCGCGGGTGACCCACGGCCCTCTTTAGAGGAGCTTTACCGCAATCACAGAGGCTACGTCAGGAAGGTGGCTAGAGCGGCGCGAAGGCTGGCGCGTCAACGTCTCCTGCTCCAAGAGGACGTCGATCGCATCATCCAGGAGGCCGAGGACAGCGATGTGCTGAGATAGCTGAAGCGACGCTCACCAAATTAGAGGCTCTTGCCATGGCAGCTGCTCAAGGCCCAGAGCGCGTTCGAAGGGGCGAGGCGTCCGGAGCGAAACAGGCCCCCGCTCCCGGCGCCTCCGGAAGGACGCCGATGCCGACCTGCTTGATCTCAACGAGGCCTTGGCGCATCTGGCTCGGCTCGGGGCGGCCGCACCCTACGCGCTCGACTCCTTTGCTGAATGCGCCGGGTTTTTCAGCGCCGATCGGAGGCTGACGACCAGCTGGCTGCGAACCAGTGAAAGGACACTCTCGTACTCCGATTCGGTCAGCTTGAGCTGCTTCCGCAACCTCTCCTGCGTGCTCTCGCGCAGCTTGCGGCGATAGTCGGCCAGCCTGCGGGCGACGGTCGAGCGGTGGATTTTGTAGAGGGTGCCGATCCTGCCGATGTCCAGACCATCTGCGTAGTGGAGCCGCAGGCAGAGGCGCTCGCGGCTCGAGAGCGACGCGAGCGCGGCTTGGAAGGCCGCTTCATACGCGGCGCCATACCGCAGCTTGAGATAGTCTCGCTCTGGATCGGCGTCGCGCCATGGCTGCTCGGCCCTGCCCGCCGCCAGATCTGCAGGCAAGTTACGCCGCCGGCGCAACCGCTGTGCTGTGCGGATTGAAACAACGCGCAGCCAGCTTCCCAGATCTCCACGTCCCGAATACACGGCGATCCCCGCGCTTGCGCGCCCGGGAACGAGCAGCTCTTCCCGCAGTTCTTGAGCGACTTCGTCAGCCAGGTCGCGCGAAGGGTCGAGCCGGGCGAGGAAAGTGGGGATCCTCGAGAGCAGCGTCCTCTCGAATGCCGCGATCGCACCGGCGTCGCCGTGGGCGCACCCGCAGGCGAGATAGAGGTCCTTGGCGCGCACCGCCTGCAGCGCCGCCTCGAGATCGCGCTGCAAATCGACCCGATCCGCGAGGTACTGGACGAAGGCAGAGGCCTCGATCGCGATCTCCGGCCACGCCGCGCGCCCGGCGGCGACGAGCGCGCACAGGGTGTCTTCCATGCCCTCGGTAACGCTGCCCGCCACGCCGCGACGCCGCAGCTGCCCCACAAGGATCGAGGAGAGCGACGCCACCTCTTTATTGCCCCCTTCTCCTGGCAACACGCGGAGTGTAGCCTATAGCAGTTCGGCTGCTCGAGCCAAAGAGGGGGTTCTCGTGTCGGTGAGCTGTGCCTCGGAAGAAACGCTTCTCGAGTTCATCGAGGGGCGGCTTTCGCCCGAGGCCTTCGAGGGTGTTGAGCAGCACCTCTCCCAGTGCGAGACATGCCGCGAGCTGGTCGCGGTGGCAACCCCCGCAACCTCGCCCGAGCCGGCAGGCGGCGACGAGGCGCTCGCATCGGGCGGCCAACCAAAGGTCGGCCGCTACGAAATTCTCTCGCCCATCGGTGCAGGTGGCATGGGAGTGGTGTACGCGGCGCACGATCCGCAGCTCGATCGCAGGGTCGCGCTCAAGATGCTGCGGCCGAGCGGCCTGCCCGGCGTGTCGCCACAACAACTGCGCGATCGCATTCTGCGCGAGGGCAGGGCCATGGCCCTTCTCTCGCATCCCAACGTGCTCGCTGTCCACGACGTGGGTGAGTTCCAGGATCAAGTGTTCGTGGCGATGGAGCTCGTGGAAGGCGGGAGCGTCACCAGCTGGTTGCGCGGGCGGTCGCGAAGCTGGAAGGAAGTGCTGGATGTCTTCCTTGCGGCAGGCAGAGGCCTTTCGGCGGCTCATGCCAAAGGGCTTGTGCATCGCGACTTCAAGCCGGACAACATTCTTTTTGGCAGCGACGGGCGCGTGCGGGTGACGGACTTCGGGGTCGCGCAGCTCACAGCGTTTCCGGGCTCCGAGCCGCTGACAGCGGGCACCCCGGAGGCGGGCAGTCCGACCGTCTCGCTCTGCAGCAGCGCACTGGTGGGCAGTCCCGCGTATATGGCGCCGGAGCAGATGAGGGGCGAGCAGGCCGACGTCCGCGCGGACCTTTTCAGCTTTTGCGTTTCGCTCTACGAGGCTCTGTACGGCGAGCGACCATTCGCCGGCGAGACGGTGGCCGACCTGCAGCGGGCCGTGAGCGAGAGCGAGGTTCGGCCCCCACCGGGCGGCAGCCGGGTCCCCGCCTGGATCCGCCGCGCTCTGTTGCGCGGCTTGCGGGCCGAGCCGGGGGAGCGCCCGCAGAGGATGGAGGCGCTGCTCGCCTCGCTTTCGCGGCCGCGCCACCGCTGGCCGCCCCTCGCCGTCGGTCCCACGCTCGCGCTCCTCGCCGGGATAGTGGTTGTGGTGCTTGCAGGGGCGCTCTTCTTGGGATCGCGGAAGCTCCTCCGTGCGGTACCAGCCCAGGAGACTTCGGTAACGAAGGCTCCCCCGGAGTTGGTTAAGCAGGTTGCAACCCGATTGGCGGTACTGCCTTTCGAGAGTTTCGGGCAGGCGCAAGAGAACGATTTCTCCGAAAAAGTGGTGACCGAACTAACAAAGGAGCTGACCCAGTTTGCACAGACCCGGCGTTTGTTTTCAGTCGTCTCGCCAACCGAAATGCGCAATGAGAATGCCGCAAATCTGGTTCTGAAGGGTAGCGTGATTCAAGACGGTGATCGTCTGATCATCGCCGCCAATCTTGCCGACGCGCAGAAACAATCCGTTCTGAACGCGACCGACGTCGAGGGCTCGACCGACCAGTTACCCTCGTTGCATCGATCCCTGACGAAGAAGGTGACAGAGATGTTGCGGGTCCACCTCGCCGAAGCACCGGGAGCACGGGATCTCTATTTGCGGGGGCGAGGTTATCTGGAACGATATGACCGGATGGAGAATTTGAACAACGCAATCGCAGCCTTCGACAAAGCACTGTCCCAAGATCCGCCGGAGGACTTGTTTGGGGCACACGTGCTGGCACACGCCGGGAGGGCCGAGGCTTACTTGAGAAAGTATCGGCTGGCGAAGGATGAGGCTTCCCTCGACCGCGCGCGAGAGAGCGTCATGGCTGCCATGAAACTGAATGATCAGCTTGCGCCGGTCAATTTTGCGATGGGACTTTATCGGGTCGCAACTGGCGATCGGGAGGGTGCGGTTGAAAGCTTCCAAAGATCCCTGGCGATCGAGGAAGGACCGGACGCGACTCGGGAGCTGGCCAACTCTTACGATGCGCTGAATCGCCTGGACCTCGCCGAAGCAATGTATCGGCGGGCAATTCAGCTGCGCAAAGGCTATCGGCTCGGATACAAGGATCTCGGTGTCTTCTATCAGAAACACGGCCGACTCGAAGAGGCGTTGCCATTCTTCAAGCTGGTGGCGCAGTTAGCACCCGATGACCACACCAGTTACACGAACCTTGGCGCCATGTATTTAAAGCTGCAGATGTATTCCCAGGCTGTCGCCGTCTACCAAAAGGCCATAGAAATCGACCCGAGCCCGAGGGCCTACCACGGTCTGGGTACCGCCTTTTACCTGGGCCATCACTACCGAGAAGCGATCGACCTATACAAGAAAGCCGTCGAGCTTTACCCGACCGAGGGAGCGTACTGGGGCGCACTCGGGGATGCCTATCGCCTCGTGCCCGGAATGGTTGATTATGCCGTTGACGCCTACGAGCAAGCTGTTCTTCTAAAGGAGAGAGAGCTCCAGATCAGACCGGGCGATGCGAGACTCAGGGCGGATATCGCCAGCTGGTTGACTCTCACCAACAGGAGAAAAGCGCTCAACGAGATCCAGCAAGCGCTACGGTTGAGCCCGCGAAATGCTCGAGTCCAGGCCACTGCTGCTTCGGTTTACGAGCAGATTGGCAAGCGGGACCAGGCGATTGCCGCCGTCGAAGAGGCGGTCAAGCTCGGATTCGCCGTGGCGGAGCTCCAGAATTGGCCTCCGTTGGAAAAACTTCTGCTGGACCCTCGTTACAAGCGCATCCTGGCGACATCCATTGAGGGCGGGACTGACGCGACGCTCGGCAGCGTCTCGGCGATCGCAACAAAAGGCTTGGCGGAGGATCAATCGGCGGTGGCGCCTGATGCGGGGACTCAGCAACGGGCGTCGAAGAACCGGCGGGCGCCCGCTGTCCAAGAACGACTTGGGAGGCGGGATATCGAGCTCGAGTAGTTTTCACCGCCGCTTTGATGGCGCGCCGGAGGGGACGTTTGAACTGTCGAGCTCGACACCGGCGGCTCGCCGCCTACCGCCGCTTGCAGCTCGCCGCCAAGACCGACGCGGACAAAGCGAAGTACGCCGCCATCCCGGCCCGCGAGCTCCCCCATGTGGACGACGAGCAGATGCTGTTGCTCGGGCTGACCGAGAATTTGTTGCGCGCGGACCGCGGAGCGGCTTCTTTCAACCCCTGTTAAGAGTCCCAGCGCGGCCTCACGGCCGCAACCAAGCCTGACGCCTGAACACTTGAACGACCGTGGGTGGGGGCGTGCAATGCCGGGATGACCACGTTCCTAGACAGGTGACAAATCAGACAGCCGAGGTCGACTCCCGCGGCCGATCGCGGGACTCACTGTCTTCCGCTACCAGTTGAGGAGGACTTTCTCGGCAGACGGGAAGCAGGCCGGCCAATCCGCGCAGAGGTCCGACCAGGTTCCATCCTGGTCCACTTCAATTCGGTGGACCGGGTGAATCTCCCACAGCGTGCCTCTACTCAGATCGACTTGGTCGGGATGCTCCGGATCCCACATCCGCCACCCGGTGATCCGCACGTGGGCCTTGGCCGCGGCCAGCCTTTGAATCACCGTCGAATTCCATTCGGGATGTTGGGCTTGCATCCGAGGCGTTACCTCCACCACCAGCCGGTGGCCACGACAGAAGGAGGAAGTGCAATTGGGATCGTCACCCCCGAATTCGTCCACCCGGTACTCGGGCGGCGCAATGAAGACGTGGAGGTCGACACACGGTTCAGTCGAGGTTTCGCAATTGCAAGATTCGCGGCCCTCGATGTTGCGCTGGGTCAGGTACCCTTCGACCACCACTGGCTGGCACTCCCAGTCCATTACCTCATTCAGCGCATCCGCCGGCCAGGCGGCGCGGTCGGGCTCGATCAGCTCGGAGCGGTGCTCCCATACGTACGGCGGCACTTCGGATCGGTGCCAATCCACCATGTCCTTTGCGAGAAAGGGCATCGGTTTCAGCTCGCTGGGTAGGACGTCGCGATTCTTCAGCCGGTTCAGGATAGGATGAGGCCCGACTCCTTCCGGAGGGCAATCCACGCCATTGCAGGTGAACAGCCCGGTCGTGTAGTCCGGTAGCGCGCAGTACTCGGGGTCAGGGTTCTGCGCCCAGGCCGACGAGGCAATGGCCGTGGCAAGGGTAACTATCATCCTGCAACAAAGGATGTATTTGCTTTTATCGGCCATGGATTTTCCCCTCGCCCCTGCCTGTTCTGAAGACCCCCCAAGAGTCTCGGATGGGCTGCGATTCTACAGATGCGCCGGACGTGGATCAACCGGGTCGCAGCTGGTACTTGAGCGCATACTCGAGAGCCAGCATGCCGCCCCACGATTGGCCGAGCAGGAAGAAGTTGTCCCGACTCAGGCCGAGAGCCTGGCGGACCTGCTGCACTTCCTCGACGAACCGGGCGGTGTCGAGCAGCGAGGGATCATCGGGCTGGTCGCTGTAGGTCGAGCCGAGCTGGTCGTAATAGTAGTACTCGACTCCTGCCGCCGGCAGGTAGCTGTCGAACGCTTCGTAGTACTCGTGCGTCGCGCCGGGACCACCGTGCAGCGTGAGCAGCTTGATGCGGGGGTTGTTTCCAACGCGCTTGGTCCAGACGTGGAACTTGCCTTTGCGCGTCGCGATCTCGATCTTGCGCACCCCGCCGCTCAGGGCATCGTCACGCCCAGAGAAGACCCGACTCTTGAACTTTCGGCGACCATCACGGTCGCAACGGAAGGGAAAGGGGCCGTCCACCTTCGACTTCCTGGGCTTCACTTGGTTCTGGAGACGGAGCCGGAACGGAGCTTGGGTGGTTGCGTGCAAGACCCGGCGTGCACGCCTGTCGCGGGCGATGAAGTCCGTGTACGACTGGTGCCGGAGCCACCGACACCAACCGGTGAAAGAGCAGCACGCGGCGCTCACGAGGAAGTTGCGGGGCCATTTCAACTACTTCGGGGTGAATGGCAACGTGCGGAGTCTGTGGCCTGCTCGCGAGATCGGCGCAGCATAGTTGGTTCAAATGGCTGAACCGGCGAAGCCAGCGAGCCCGACTGACGTGGGAGAGGTTTACTGATCTCCTCAAGGACTTTCCGCTCCCGCTGCCTCGAGTGGTCGTCCGAATATGGAGGTAGACCCATGGCGAAGCACCCGCGAGACACACCAGCAGAAGAGCCGGATGGCGGAAATCCCCACGTCCGGCTCCGGCGAGGGCTCGGGCTGAGCGATCGGCCCGGGCTACTCAACAAGCAGCTGATTGCACAGCTCGGGCCCAAAACCAGGCTGGCCACCAGCTGGAGGACAGCCCGTTCCAGCTGCGCCAGGAGATGGACAACGACGAGCTGGCGGAGCTGGTCCGCAGCATCGAGGAGCATGGGCTGCTCAATCCCATCCTCGTTCGCCGAGTCGGCGAGAAGTATCAGGTAATCTCCGGACACCGGCGGCTCGCTGCCTATCGCCGCTTGCAGCTCGCCGCCAAGACTGACGCGGACAAAGCCAAGTATGCCGCCATCCCGGCCCGCGAGCTCCCCCATGTGGACGACGAGCAGATGCTGTTGCTCGGGCTGACCGAGAATTTGTTGCGCGTGGATATTTCGCCGCTGGATGCGGCAATGGGGCTGGTTCAGTTGCGCAGGCTCAGACCCGCCTTGAGCTCGGCCAATAAGATCGCCGAAACGACGGGCCTGCAGGTCGACAAGATCAAACGCTTGCTCCGGCTGGCTGACGCCCCGAGGTGGTGCAGAAGGGCGTTCGAGAAGGACTGCTGGCGACGGTCGGCCGGGACGGAAAGGAGCAGGCCGCCGAAGAAGGCGCCGAAGGGCAGCGGCGCACGCTCGATCTGTTGGCGGTTCTCGAGTTCACGCGGCTCCATGAAGCTCTGTCGAAAAAGGTGCGCGCGCTGAAGAACGGAGCATCTCCCGCGGATAAGCAGACTGGCGAAGCGATCGCGCGAGCGCTCAAGGAGAACTGGGGGCTGCGCGAGGTGAAGCAAGGCCCGGGGCGGCCCGGCGCACGGTTCAAGAAGACCGCGAAACAGCTCACCGTCTACTTCGATCGGCTGGATGCGCTGAGCGCGGCAATCGCTGCGTAAAACCCTCGAGGAGCTTTTGAAGCGCTTGGCGGCAAGACCAAAAGAGCAGCGCTGCCCCGTTTGGAGGTGCGTCAGAATCTGCTGAAACGACGGTCACTTGCAGCGTTTTCCGACGTCTGAATTTGATCCGAAAATACCACTCGCGGTTCGTCGAGGCGCGGAGTTTTTGGCCGGTCAAGTTTGGGAGACGGATCGAAGAGTCGCTTCGAAGCCTAACTCCCAGAGCTTCCTGACGAGATAGTTCTTCTGGCTGTCGAGGTGCCGCAGGTCGAGAAAGCGCTCTCCGAGCTCCGTGTAAGGTCGTTGTTGCTTCGAGACGTGGTAGGCAAGGAGCAAGAGACGGTGACCGAGGGCGACGAGGGCCTGCCTCCGCCCGCGTCGGCGAGCGATGCGGTGGTAGATGGCTCTCAGATAGGTCCCCCGTGCGCGAGAGGCTGCCCAGGCGACCTCACCCGCACCGAAGAAGCTCGGCTATCCATTCACAGTCTTTGGTGTCCGTCTTCCGGCCGGGAACGTTCTTGATGTGATGCGCATTGGCCAAGAGCACCGTCAACGAGCCCTCGAGAATATTGAAAATCGGCTTCCAGTAGGGCCCGGTGCTCTCCATTGCCACGTGGGTGCATCCACGAGCAACGAGCCAGTTGCGCAATTTCTTAAGCTGCGCGGTCATCGTCGAGAACCGGCGGATCTCCTTTTGGGGTTTCTCGTTGGTTTTGCCCACCAGCAAGAGCGCGAACACGGCCTCGAACGCGCAGCTGTGCTTTGGCTTCGCGAGGCCAGCTGACTGCGCAGGCTTCCGGCTCACATCGAAAGCTCGAGCTGAGGCGGCGCCTGAGCGACTGGAGAGGGTGGACGTGGCGCCAGCCGCCGCATGTTCCGCAGCACTTCTTCGGCAACGCGGCGGCTCGTCACCACAGCCTGTACCCTGCGCCTGCCGCCACACGGGCACGCGCGATTCAGCTCAGCGACTGGGGCTGGTGAGCCTCTCTCAGATGGTCACGGCACTGCCGAAGCAATCGAGCATCCGCCGGACGGCGTGCGGATGCTCACTGTGCCCGAGATCCGACGCGCCGGCCGAGTCATCCAACAAGACGAGGGCTAATAGGTGTGCTGGCTCGAACGGTACTCGCCCTCGTTCACGTCGCTCGGAAAGGTCGTCATATCCCTACCATGGATCATGCGACAAATCGACATGCTCCCCTTCGTCAAATGAGACATGTTAGCGGGGGCAATCGTCTACGCCGGCCACGGCTGTGAGGCAGGCTGTCTCCGGGCATCCGGCGACTCTAATCTTCCAGGACGACGAGTCGCCTGGATTCATCATAGTCTCAAGAGCGTATTCGAACGTGACAAGTCCATACTGCACCCCATCAACGGGCCCACTAAAATAGACAGAGCTACAATTGGCATCTATGAACAAGTCCGCCTCCAGGCTGAACGACCCTGTAATCGCCATCTGAAAGGCGGGATTGTAATGACCCGGCGACCAGTCGGTCGGCCACGCGCAAGCGACAATCGAATTGCAGTCGACATCCGCGCGACTCTCTCCCGCGTACAGCAGTAACAGTGCTGCAGTCAGAATAATTCTTCCGACAAAACGATTCGACATACTCGTTCCTTTCTTGTGCGGGAGCACCAACAAATGGCTTCATCCCCGCTCAGTGCTCTCAGCGATGCTGCAGAGGCAATGAGCGGTGAGCAATAGGAATGCCAACCATTCCATCGTGAGTGGCCTCGTTCGCGAGGCCTGCCAAGGCGAGGAGTAGAGAACCGGTGCCGTCACAGTGACACAGCCGTGTCATCGCCTTCGCGAGAGGGGCCAGCGCGTCCGGCGCCTTTCGGGTCGAACGGGCATCAAATCTTCTGGCGCTCATCTTGCAGCGTCGATTGCCGATGCGCGGCCTGCCGTGCCTGAAGCGCCGGCGGAACTTCGCGTCCAAACCAAAAAGGAGATCGGCATGAAACCCAAACGTATTCTGAAAAAGTTGAGCTTGACCCGCGAGACGGTGCGAACGCTCACGCCCGATGTTCTTTCCACGGTCGCAGGGGCGGCGGCTGACGATACACTTGATACGTGCATCTCGTGTTTCACCTGTTATGACAGCTGCATCCTGTATCAGTCTTGCCAGACAGTCTGTTGACGTCGATCCGCATTGAAGACTTAAGGCACGCCCCATCGGATACATGGACGTGAATGAGAGGATCTGTTCGGAGCACGCCTATGCGGACCGCGGCACAGTTGGCGCGGTGAGCGAGGCGTGCTCCTTTTTTTTTTACGAATTCGGAATGAGCTTCATGGGCCAGCGGCTTTTCTGGCGCCTAGAGGCTTCAAAGCTCCTTCGGTTGCGCGTCGGGAGCGAGCGTTCTTCGCGACTTCCGCCTGGCGCTGCGAAGCTGCCCGTCTTTATCGACGGACTGTCCTCCCGCGCAAGAGCTGAATCGCCTGCTGCAGCTCTCGATCTATGCCGTCGCGCAGAGCTGCTGGGGAAAGCTCTACTGGCAGGTCGGGAACGATTCCAATTCCATGGAAGATGCTTCCGTCGGCGTGGCGGACATCCAAGCTGGTGTACGTGAATTCGAAGCCGCTGGGCAACTCTATCCCAGTGATGTTTCCGTTGGTCGCGGCGGAGCGACGCCCGACCACCGAGACCCGATGAGAATCCACTAGCATCGTGGAGAAGTTCTCAGCGGCCGAAGCGCTGGATGGTCCAACGAGCAATGCAATCGGCCCTCGAAAAGCCGGTTCCACGGGAGTGAAATTGTAAAGGATCGAGAAAACGCTTCGAAGATCTGGTCCGGTCAGGCGAGGCTGTAAAAAGAGCGGCGATGTGAATGGCTGGTTGATCAGTCGTTTGACTGCCTCGTAATGGTTGATGCCACCCGGATAACCACGCATGTCCAAAACCAGCCCGTCCGCCGCCTGTGCCTCGGTCACCTGAGCGTCGAAGTCGCGAATATCAGTCAATACGTACTGGTCCATATTCAGGTAATACAGATTGGGGGCACCCAAGTCCGTGAGCCAGCCTGCGCGACGCTGGTCGGCACGCATTTGCAGATATGGTTCAAGCGTCATTGGCTGAGCGACAACTTGGCGGATGGCACCATCAGGGGAGCGCAGCTTGACCTCGGTGGGACCGAGCATCCGAGTCACTGCAGAGGTGGCTTTGATGAACGCATAGTCGGGATTGGCGGCCGAGGTTCGGGGGAGCTCGCGAGCATAGAGCTCGGCCGTGGAAACACCGGCGAACTCAACCAGGGTGTCTCCAGGCTGAATCGCCGGATCGGGCGAGCGCTGCACCACCGCCTCTTGTCCAATCACGTCGATGATCGCCGGAAAAATACCGGGCACTGAAGTGACGGCATAGACCGAGTTGTGGCCATCGCGGAGCACTTCTCCGAAGCGCCTGAGGAGATCGCGCGCCGCCGGCCGGTCGCCCACAACCTCCTCGGCTTGTGGCAGAACTTCGAGAAGCCGCTCGTCGATGTTGTCGCCTACCACATAAAAGTAAGGGTAGAAGAGACGCACGGCTCCGTGCGCGATGAGCAAGGCTGCGCGAAAGTCACCAAGTCGCGCGGTCGGGGGCTGGCGGTCGTGATAGGGCGTTATTGGGGAAACGTATGAGCGCAAGCCACTCGATACCGGGCGCTCTGATGGCATACCGATCCCGACCAGCGACTGGAGCCTGGCCTCTAAAATCGGGCCGAGCCCGTCGTCCACAATGACGTCCGGCCATCGCTTCCCGTTCTGAAGCAGATCAGAAGCCCGATACGCCAAGCCGAACTCCCCAATTCCCTGCCAACTGGCTTCTGCCGTTGCGGCAAATACCGGCTCGCCCCAGAGCCAAGCCCTGTTCGCCAGCCGCAAGGTCCCCGCAAGCTCAGCGGCATCCGGCGGCATTGTTCCATCGGTAATCAGAACGAGGGGAAGCTCTTTTGAACCTGTCGCCTCGATGTCTGGTTGATTCAGTTGCCGCACGCGATTCACGAAAGGACCAACCTCGAAGACAACCTCGTCTGTCATTCCGTCATGCTCACGGACGTTGCGCGTAGGACGGCTCACCGGTGTCGCGAGAGCCGGTGCAACGGCAGCCGCGAGCGCCTCCCGTAGCCCTTCAGCCCATGGCAGCTCTCGCAGATCAACCACGGCAACCTGAGCTCCCTCCGGAAGAGAGACCGAACCCGTTCCGGGATGGATCAATGCGACATCGCCGATTCTTTCTACGCGCGCCGCTGGAAGAGGTCTACCGTCTGCTATGAGGTCACATACGTTTTGCCGAAGAGCTTCACTGTATCGGCTGAGCGTCGACGCCACTCCCCTCGGGTCCAGCGCATCGTTATCGTCCAGAGCCGCAGCGAGCGCCTGATCCACCTCGGAGTATCTCCGCTCCGCCCCGAAAAACCGGGAAGCAGCATGTGCCGCCGACAAGTCGATCGCGATGGCCCTCGTGCCCGGCGAGCCCCCGCGGGTATGAAGGCACCAGTCGAGAGGCGTCGCCCCGAGCTGCTGCTCTCGCTCGCTGGGCGCGCTTGCACGAAGCTCGGGCGCTTGGCAAGCCTGCCCGAGTATCAGGACAAAGGCCAATACCGGCTGGATGTGCGGAGCGCTACTTCCGGTTAGCCACGGCTGACGCGGCATCGTCGATCCCTCCTTGAGCGCGAGCCAAACGCGCCATCGTCCAACGCAGCCAGCAAGGTGCATGCCGGCCGAGGGAAGTCGAAGAGAATCCCGGATGGTGCCATTAATCAGCACGGTGCAGACAAGGTCCTCCACCCGATGAGTTGACCGGGGTCCCGCACCCCTTCGAAGCGAACGACACATGTGACACGTGTGTCACCGCTTGTGTCTCGGTGAATCCCGTTCGGACTACTCCGAGAAATCCATTCCAAGGCGCTTCATCAGCCGATAGAGCTGAGTCCGGTGCAGCCGGAGGGCCCTCGCCGCCGCGGCTATGTTCCCATTCTGCTCAGCGATCGTTCTTTCAATCACCTCGCGAGTGAGCTCCTGGTCCGCCGCTGGTAGCTTGGGCGCGCTGGCTTCAGGTTGCTCAATCAAAATACCCGCCGATGAATTCAGATGGTCGCTGGTAACGCGGGTGGCGTTGCCGTTCAGAGCCTGCTGCCCGGCATTTCGTGTTTCGCTCAAGAGCTCGCGAACGTTTCCGGGCCAGTGTCGCAGCAGGCAAGCCTCAATCAGGCTTCCGTGAGGCGTCAACCGCCGATCGAGCTTGTGAAGCTCGTGCGCGATGAACCAGGGAATTTCCTCCTGCCGTTCTCGCAGGGGAGGAAGTAGGATTTCAGGCTTGCCGATTCGATAGTAGAGATCGTGGCGAAATTTGCCGTTCGAAAGTAGAGATCGGATGTCGCGGCAGGTCGCCGAGCAAATTTGCAAGTCCACGCGAGTCCCGCGAGAGGCACCCAGAGGGAAGACCTCCTTGGTTTCCAAGACGCGAAGCAGCTTCGCTTGAACGTCGGTGCTCAGCTCGCCGACTTCGTCCAAAAACAAAACTCCGCGGTGCGCGGCTTGGAGATAACCTTCCGCATCGGCTACCGCTCCAGAATATGCGCCACGCTTGGCTCCAAAGAGCAGTCTTTCTCCCAGCGTGGCTGGAATGGCGGCGCAGTTCACCGGCAGGAATGGGCCGCTGGAGTGCTGGCCGCAAGCATGGAAATTTCTCGCCGCGAGCTCTTTGCCGGTGCCGCTCTCGCCGGTAATGAGCACGTTGTCTCCGGCCCGTGCCTTTTGAGCGATTAGATCCAGCGCCTGGCGGAGCGCGGGTCCAACCACCGCTGCCTCGTCAGACACCACGCCGGTTCGTTCGTAAGGCCTTACGTCGCTGGTCAATACAAATACAGTGTTGCCTGTACGAACCGCGCGGGGGTTCTCAACCTTGACGGTTCCCTCGATTCGCGCGCCATCGACGAAGGTGCCATTCCGGCTCCCCAAATCCGCAATCGTCCAGATCTTGCCGTCGAAGCTCAGCTGAGCGTGATCGCGAGATATGCGCTCGTCGACCAAGAAGTCGGGCCGACTGCGTCCGATCACAACTTTGTTCTGATGGAGAGGGATTGGCCGTAGAAGCGGGAGCTCGTCGGAGAACACCACAATCAGACCGGGGCAGGGCGGCTCTGAGCCACCGCTGCCCTGAAGGACGCTGTCCTCGCGAGTGGCTTCGCCAGCCATGTGAAGTTTTCTACCATTCGGGGGCGCGGAAGCAACTCTCACGAGCGGCACGGTGTTTGCCAGGGCCCTGGACACCGAGGCGATCTGGGAATGGACCCAGCGCTGAAATGCAGACGGTCAAAACCGTCGAGCCAAGGAGGAAAGCCGTGACCTATAAGAAGTCGAGAAGTATCGATCTGATCAGCTCGTCGCTATTTGGTGCTCTGTTGGCAATGTCCCTGGGGATGGTGCTTTTCACCGGCACACCCGCTCGCGCGGACGCCAGCTGCGCCGGTCTGTTGCAGAGCAAAATTGCTTATATCGAGCAACACGGAGGTTGGTTTTTTATAGACATGAGCATCCATCGGGAAGACGTTAGATGGGTAAGCTACAGTGCAGGTACGGTCAGCTTGGATGGAACCGCACTAACCGGTCAGGCCGATCAAATCTTTAGTGATCGCCCGAGAGGCATTCAGCCATTCGACATCTATCAGCAGGATTGGCTTTCGTTAGACCTCAGCTCCGATGGCTTGCTTCATATTCGATCGATTACTTGGAGTTTTGATACATATTGGGATATGTCCTGCCAGGGTGAGCTGGTCACAAAATATTTTCCAGGATACGGGACCATCACCCTCGCCTTTCGCGGCTGGGGTACCATTTTCTAAAGCCATTCACCCAGCGGAGATTGCGGCGGTAGCCAGTACGGTCACCCCCTCGACCTGCCCTTTGGCATCAAGGTCGTCCGCCCTCCGAGCGGACTTCAGGAGCTGAAGCCCCGGGGTGATTTCCCGCTATAGGCGCGGTCGTCGCGCAGTTTGCGCGGCTTCACCGTGCGTCCGCCCGAGCTCTGTAGTATGACGGGGCTCGGGAGGGACCACATGCTGCCGCCGAATCGAGGTCGGCCGCTCGACCCCACGCGAGAAGTCACTGCCGCGCAGGCTCAGACGCCTTCTCAGCAGGGGCAGGGGGAAACCTCTATTCACCCGGACAGCATCGCCGGTAACGCTGCGACTCACGCCGCGGAAATTCCAATTACAGACGGCGAGGCAATCTTTAAGCGCGGTGATTTGCTGGGACGCTACATGGTCGTTGATCGACTGGGAAGCGGCGGGATGGGAGTGGTCTACGCGGCGTACGATCCGGAGCTCGATCGCAAGTTAGCGATCAAGCTCTTGCGGCCGGAGCTCCCGGACGGCAAAGCTGCCAAGACGAGCAGTCGAATGTTGCGCGAAGCGCAAGCGCTCGCTCGGCTGTCACATCAAAATGTCATCTCCGTTTTCGATATCGGGACGCTGGATGGACAAGTGTTCATCGCCATGGAGTACATCGAAGGCCATACTCTCAAAGAATGGCTTTCGGAAAAGCCTCGCACGTGGCGAGAGGTATTGGCCATCTTTGTGCAGGCCGGGCGTGGGCTAGCCGCCGCTCACGCCGCTGGCCTTGTCCACCGCGACTTCAAACCGGCGAACGTGCTCCTTGCGTCGGATGGAAGAGTGAAGGTTCTCGATTTCGGGCTTGCGCGTGCCGGTCACGACGTCGATGCCGAGAAGAGCTTGCCCGACGATGTCTTGGCCGACACGGCGCTGAGTCCGAGGACCGGCGCGCTGGCTTCTCCGTTGACGCGGACCGGAGCGTTCCTTGGCACGCCCGGTTATATGTCGCCCGAGCAACTGAAAGGCTTGCATGTCGACGCGCGCACCGACCAGTTCAGCTTCTGCGCGGCTATGTATCAAGCATTGTATCAAGAGCTTCCTTTTGCCGGAGATACGGTTGAGGAACGCGTATCGGCGATACAGCGGGGGGCGATCGCGCCCGCGCGCTCGACGAGCCACGTGCCGCAGTGGCTGCGCGAAACTCTGCTGAAGGGATTGCGCGCCGACCCGGATCAACGCCACCCCTCAATGACTGCGTTGCTGGAGATTTTAGAGCGCCGCGTAGACAAAATGCGGCGGCGGGTGCCAGCGGTGGCCACCGTGCTACTTCTGTTTGGGGCTGCCGCTTGGGGCGCCGTTCAGCTCAAGTCCCAGCGCCAGCAGATCTGCAAGGGCGAGGAGGGAAGGCTCGCCGGCATTTGGGATGAGGGCCGGCGTAAGGCGATAGAGACTGCTTTCATCGGCACAGGAAAGCCCTTTGCCGCCGACGCGGTGCGCGGCGTGACGCGACTGTTCGACGACTATGCGCGGCGTTGGGCTCTGATGCAGACCGAAGCGTGCGAGGCCACGCGCATCCGAGGTGAGCAGTCGGAGGAGCTGCTTGATTTGCGCAGCGGATGTTTGTCCCATCGTCTACAAGAGCTGAAGGCGCTCGCTGACATTTACGCTTCGGCAGATGAGAAGGTGGTGGCCAAAGCCGTGGAGGCAACCCAAGGCCTCAGCGATCTCGACGCCTGCGCAAATGTCGAGCTGCTCAGGGCGCCGGTGAAACCTCCCGCTGACGCACCCACTCGAGCCAAGGTGGAAGAGCTTCGAGGCAGGCTGTCGACGATCAAGGCGATGTTGGAATCCGGGAAGTACTCGGATGCTCTTCCACTCGCGCAAGGGGCGGTGAAAGAGGCGGAGGAGCTTCGGTACGATCCGCTGACCGCGGAAGCGCTCTTTCAAGCGGGCCAGGCGCAAAGCCTGACCGGTGACTACCGGGATGCCGAAGCAACTTTGAGCAACGCAGTATTGGTCGCCGAGTCCGGCCGTCACGACGAGGTTGCCATTCGCTCCGGCGCTCGGCTCGTCTGGCTCGCTGCCACGGTGGCCAAGTACGAACAAGGAGAAGCGTGGGCCAAGCACGCCTCCGCATTGATCAAACGGCTGGGTGGCAATGACAAACTATCGGCGACGCTGCAAAACAATCTGGGAACGTTGTACAAAAACCAGGGACGCTACGACGAAGCGCTGCAAAACCATCAGCGGGCACTGGCGGCGGCGGAACGGCTCGACGACGACCGAGCGCTGGCATCCATTCTCAACAACATTGGTGTGCTGATGCGGCGCCAAGGCAAGTACAGCGAGGCACTCCCATATTATCAGCGGGCCTTGGCGATAAAAGAGCGCACTCTCGGCGCTTCCCACCCAGATCTTGGCTCCACCCTCATTAATATGGGCGTGTTGATGAGACTGGAAAGCAAGTACGACGAGGCGCTCTCCTATTTCGAAAAGTCGCTGAACATCAAGGAGCGGGCGCTGGGGTCTACTCATCCGCTGCTTGTATTAAACCTGCAGAACATTGCCGACGTGCTCCGTCTCCAGGAAAAATATGAAACATCAATTTCGACATTCGAGCGCGCTCTGCAGCTTTCCGAAAAGGCGCACGGGCCTCGGCATCCCGACGTCGCCTACGTCTTGACGGGACTCGGCCAGGCCTACTTGGGCTCTGGCAAGGTGCAGTTGGCCATCGAAACGCTGCAGAGGGCGATCACCATCCAGGAATCGCGCCAAGGCGAGCCCTCTTTCCTGGGCGAGGCGCGATTTGGTCTGGCGCGCGCATTCGCCGCGAAGGGAGAGCCGACGCGCGCCAGGATGGTAGCGGAGAAGGCCCGCGAGGCTTTCATTGCCGCCGGCGAAGGCAGCAAGAAGGATGCTTTGGACGTGGAGCACTGGCTGGCGACACACCATTGATCGCCGCCGGATCCGAAGGTCCGACCGATTGCCAACTGCTCGCACAAACAGTCCGGCTTTGGACTGGAGTGGCCGCGAGCCCTTGATGAAGTGCGCAGGCCAGTGAATAAATCGACGCGGCAGAAGTCGGCCTAGCGACTCAGGAGCGTGCGAAGGTGAGGAAGATCAAATCGGGAAACCCGGTGCAGCGGCCCGGAGCTGGGGGGCAAGGCGTGCGGTGGAAGGCGCCTGCCGGTCCTCAGTGAGAGTGGGGTGGGGGCGCGAACACGGCCTCGAACGCGCAGGTGTGCTTTGGCTTCGCGAGGCCAGCTGACTGCGCAGGTTGCGCGCCGCTTCCGTTCCCCCCCATGTTTCCGGCGAGGGCAATAAAATGAGTCATCCCGTTCCCATTCCCCTCTCGTTCCGCCCCGTGCCGCGCTCTCACGGAACACCTACGGGACAAGAAAGCCTCCGAGTCGCCCCGGAGGCCTTTTCCATTCGAGAGAAGCGCATGACCCTGCCGGGATTTGAACCTGGCTAGAGAGCTGAACAGGTAAATCACGCCGCCTCCCGCAGGCGCTGGATTGCTTGTAGGTTGACGATGGCAGCAGTGCGTCGAGCGTCCAGCGTGTTTTTTCGGGTGCCCTTGTATCGGGCCCTTAT